>JAEEGL011435946.1_pt1 | contig 17302 bp, 13 predicted proteins | sample 9134231 | NCBI WGS metagenome assembly JAEEGL01 (sample SAMN16246548, study PRJNA631951) | gut metagenome | biome: gut microbiome; feature: rumen; material: fiber-attached | host: Bos | place: Iran: Karaj | collected 2018-10
ACAGGAAGATTTAAACAAGGCATTGGATTTTTCTACGATCATCGAAGATATGATGGGTAAAAATACCTTGAGCGGTTCTGTTTTGGCATTGGGACTTGGCCCTTATGTTTCCACAATGATCTTTGTTCAAATGTTTATGGCCTTATGGAACCGGGGCAAATCCCAAGGCGTATCCCAAATCCTGGTGCGCCGCATTACGCTGATCATTGCGATGATCGTCGGAAGCATACAGGCCTATGTGCGGACCGGGTCCATCACATTCAAGGAGAGCCGGTGGAGCACGGAAATCCTACAGGTTCTGACTGTGATAACGCTTGTGACGGGATGCTTTGTGGTCATCACCCTGGCGGAAATGAATAAGGAAAAGGGATTTGGTGGCATGACGTTGCTGATCCTCGTAAATATTCTGACAGGCCTGAAAAGCCAGTTCCTGCTGGTCGGACATGTCGTAATGGAGAGCGGAAAACCTGACTTCCCCCTGATATTGTGTTTTGCTTTCGTGGTTGCACTCCTGGTCTTTCTGATCCTGCTTTTTGAAACGACGGAATTGCATTTGGATGTCTACAGGGTCATGATCCATAATGAACTGGCGGATAAGGGATATCTTGCGATCAAATTAAATCCGTCCGGTACCATGCCGGTTATGTTCGCTATGACTTTTTTTCTGATACCGGTTTACCTGATAAAGGGACTTCTTTTGCTTTTCCCGTCGTCGGGTGTACTTCGGGTTGTCGATGAGAATATGAATCTGAATTCGATTCCCGGTGTTTTGACGTATCTGGTTGTGGTCGTTTTCCTGACATATGGATTTTCTGCGATATTTATTGATGCTGTCAATATTGCCAAGAGTTTTAAGGAAAGCGGAGACTGTATCGTTGACGTGCGCCCCGGAAAACCTACAGAGCGCGCTTTGAAACACAGCATACGATTTTGCTGTTTCTTCAGTTCGATCATGCAGTGCGCCTGCGTAGGAATTCCATTATTGATCGGAGCGTACCGCCAGGATCCGTCGAAACTGTATTCGGCGCCGATGTCGATCATGATCCTGACCGGTATTTCTTTAACGTTGATCAACGAAGCGGATGTCCTGCTGAGATTTCGCGACTATAAGCCCTTTATTTAAGGAAACAGATATAGCATGTACTATTTCATTCCCTCCTGGTACGCAGGAAAAGACAATTGGACCATGGAAAATAATCCATGGCACGAATCGTCATCCAGATCTGAATTTGATGATTCCATCTCGCAGATGCGCATGTTCCGCAAGGAAAATCAGGATATTAAGCTGGTTTTGCCGGCGTACGGACCGAGATTACGCCATTACCTGCACAGGCAGGGCCTTTGGCCTCTCAGGACCTGGTCTGCTTTTGACGAAATGCAGGGACTTTCCGGCACGGAGATCTGCAGTTTTTCCTATAAGAACCTCGGACTCCCAGCCAACCTGGAATGGGTGTATACGCCGTTTGCAATGGTTGGACTTAGAAATGACGAACCGTATGTCTGTCTGGAATTTGGAGAGGACGGATCTCTTTTCAGAGCAGATCTTTATGAAAAGGGGGAGAGACGTCGACGACTGGAATTTGATGACAGAGGATATCTGTCCTCCTTGTCCATGTTGGAAAACGGCGGTGAGACCAAAACCTATTTTTTTAATGCCAGACAGGAAGTCCAATTCGTCTGGAACCGGAAAACGGATCAGGTAAGCGTCTCTGAAAAAACGGATTACCGTTTTAAATCGAAAGTCTATCCTTCCATGAAGAGTGTTTTGACAGAGGTTTTAACCCGATTCTTCAGGTGGACGGATGAGGATGATGTGATCCTTTTAGCAGCCGATGACCAGCATAATGATATGGTCACAGATCTGAAGACAAAAGCAAAAACGGTTCTGTCATTTTTCGGTGACCGATATGATGTGACGCAGTCGGAGAAACTGCAGAAGAACGTAGATAAAGCCAGTTTTCTTGTTACGGATACGGAATCACTTTCGGACCTGATCAGAAAGAACTGTGATCTTAGAGGAAAAAAGATCATGGATATTTCGCCCTTTGATACCAGACTATCCCTCGGACAAAGTCAGCGCATTAGGGCTTTAAAGATTTTTTTCCCGATCGACGGGATGATGGAACCCATCCGCTCACGAGCCTTAAAACAGATCATGGAGGTTCTGCAGGAGGACGAACGGAGGCAATTGATCCTTGGGGTGCGGTCCGCAAATCAGGCGGATGCCGAAATGATCCGAACGGAGATGCGAATGCTGCTATCCTCTATGGAAAATGTGAATGTGACAGTGGAGGATACGGCGGGCAATGCTTCCGGAGAAAACCAGGTTGAGGAAGAACAAAAGAAGAAGCGTAATCCGCAGGTTTTTGTGGTGACGTATTTTCAGGAAATGGACATCATGTCGCTACTTAGGGACACCAGGCTGATCCTTGATATCCGGGATCATCCGGATCAGTATATCCAGATTGCCGGGATCTCTGCGGGAATACCTCAGATCAATTATCTGAATACCCAGTATATCATTGATCGTAAGAACGGATACATGATCCATAATATTGCGCATCTTCGGGAAGCGATGCTATTTTACCTGGAAGGTCTGGCAAATTGGAATGAAGCTTTGGTGTACTGCGTCCAACAGGTTGATCATTATTCCAGCGTCAATATTGTGAACAGATGGAAGGCTTTGATAGAAGAACATGAATTATAACATTACGGCATTGCAGATTGGGCAGGATGATTATAGCGAAACATATGAGATAGATAAAAGGGCTACTTGGGTTTTCACAAAGCCGGAGGAGTTTTTCGCTTCGATCGCCTCGGAGCAAGAGGAGCCTCAGACTTATGATGTAATCCTGATCACATCGCCGATCAATGTTAGTGTCGGACAATATATTAACAGAATTGGAATGGATTATTGCATTCTATACTTATCACAGCCTGAGATTAAAGAATGCTCTGGACTTAGAGTACTGCGAAGAAGAAAAAGCGTGAGAGCTGTTCCGGAGAAAATGATGGGGGAAATTCTGAGTATTCTTCCCCAAATATTTTTTCAGGGACAGTATGGAGCAAAATTAGGCATCGAAGAAATAGAAGTTAACCAGGAATTCACCTCCATGCGCTTTCGCGGGCATGAGGCACTGATTCTGGAAGAAAATTTTGGAGTCTCACTTCGGCCTGCTTTAAGCTGGCGCTATAACGTACCCATGAAAGCAGGGGAACCATTGGAAATCTGGTTGGAGTATTCGGCTGATTCCGGTGTGGATTTGGAATTGGTTGTAAGGGCAAACGCATCGGGATCAGTGGACGGCATAACAAAAACCTGGCGCTTTCGAAAGGAATTGCATCAATATTGGGCTACCGTCTTGGAAAGCGATGAGCATGTGCTGTTAACGTTTAGCCTAAGGGTAAAAGGCAGAGGAAAACTGGAAGTAGGCAATCTTCATTACAGATATTCCCGGATGGGAGCATCCGTAATGCTCATGGGCGGAAAAAAGTATCAGGATAACAGTCACAGGGAGGAGTTTTATTCGCTCCTGGAGATGATGGACAGAAAACCGCCCCTAAATGTTTATTTTTCCGGATACCGAACTGCAGAAAGCTTCGAAGGTTATAATATGATGAAAAAGTTAGGAGCTCCGTTTCTGCTGATCGGTGATCCGAGGCTGGAGGGCGGTGCATTTTACATCGGAAGTGATGAGTTTGAAGAAAAGGTCAGAAATGCAATTGAAGATGCGTTAAAAAAATTGAGATTCACCAATGATCAACTGATACTGTCCGGTATCTCCATGGGGTCTTTCGGAGCAGCCTATTACAGTGCGGATCTAAAACCCCACTCGACTGTTTTGGGAAAACCGCTTATGAACCTCGGAAATGTTGCCCGGGCAGAAAAGTCTCTCAGGCCCGGGGGGTTTCCTACCTCACTTGATCTTTTGCTGAAGATGACGGGAGGACTGGAACGGGAACATATTACAAAGCTCAACAACAGGCTTTGGGATAAATTCGACTACTGTGATTTCCGCGGGACTGATTTTGCTATTGCTTATATGAAAGAAGACGACTATGATCCCGATGGATACCCGGATCTTGTGAAGCATCTTGCCGGCAAGGATGTTACGATATACGGAAAAGGCGTTACCGGTAGGCACAATGACAATACTAGTGCGGTGGTTGAATGGTTTGTGAAACGATATAAAAGGATCCTGGAGGCATCTTTCGGAAGAACAGATGCGAATTTAAACAAAACATGAGTAGATACGATAGTGATCAGGGATATATTTATTATGTGGGTTGGGATCATCAGGGCTGCAGGGCTTATCTGTATGGGAGCAAGTTAGAATTGTTTCCTGATGGGTGGGTATCGCTTGAAAATGCGCTGGTGCCTGCCGGGGCGGTACTGATGACCTGGGATTCCAAGCTGAATTATCAGGTATCCCGAATGGAACCAGTGCTTCCGGTACTGCAGGAAAAAAAGGAATACATTTTCCGTGGGGTTTATTCAACGCCAAAGCCCGGCACACTGTTATTCCGCATTAATTACTTCAATCGTCAGCAGGAACCCATCGGAGAAAAGATCATTCGGGACAATCTGGAAGCATTTGAATTGCCGGAGGGGGCATTCAGCTATTCCGTGCAGATGCTGCAGGCAGGAACGGACAGTTTTTCTTTTCATCATATTGAAATCTTTAAAAGAGAGCAGAAATTATACGAATTACAGAATGTTCAGGCGGAAACTGATCAACTCAATCTTGTTTTGTTGGAACCTTGCGGTAATTGTTCCCTGCTCCCGGCGAAAAAGGTCCTAAGAAAGCTTCCAAATCTGATCGTGGTTCCACATTTATTTACTGCAGAACCGGAGTGGCAGGAACAGGTGATGCAGATTGCAGGTGCGGAGACGACAAAGCGGAATAGGGCCCGCTTTTGGGGGTATGGACCGGTATCTGCTTCCGTTGCAAAAAAGGCGGCGAAAACATGGAGCTTTGGAGAAGCGGAAGCCGTCACTGATTATGAGCGGCATGAAAAAAAAGATGAACATAGCCCCGAAAAACAATATGTTCCCATGCTGATCAGAAGAAACGAAAACTTACAGGTTATGATTGAGAATGAACGGCAAACTGAGAAAATTCGAAAGATACCTCAATAAGATTAATTCCCTTGCGGAGACGATGAAGGATAAGCCTGATAAAGAACTGCAAGCGCTGACTGGAGTTTTTAAGGCACGGCTTCAAAAGGGGGAAACCCTGGAGGGCATCCTGCCGGAAGCATTCGCTGCAATCAGGGAAGCCGCCGACAGGGTCTTACATATGTATCCGTATGATGTTCAGGTACTGGGAGGACTAGCGTTACATTTCGGGAATATTGCGGAAATGAGCACGGGGGAAGGAAAAACTCTCGTAGCGGTTATGCCGCTTTACTTAAATGCGCTGACTGGTAAAAGCACGATCCTCGTTACGGTAAATAATTATCTTGCGGTTCGCGACGGCACCCAAATGGGAGAACTCTTTGCGTTTATGGGATTGACGACCGGCATTGGAGTTCGGGAAGATGCGGCGGAGAGGATCACAAATGAGGAAAAAAAGGAGATCTACGCTGCAGATATCGTCTATTCAACCCAGGCGGCACTGGGGTTTGATTATCTGTCTGAAAACCTGTTGACGGATGAACGCGAAAAGTATCTGCGGCCGTATTATTATGTGATCGTCGACGAGGCGGATGCGGTCCTTTTGGACAGTGCACAGACTCCGCTTGTGATCTCGGGAGCGCCAAGAGTCCAATCCAATCTTTATAACATGGCGGATTTTTTTGTCTCTACTCTTCGCGAAGACATCGAGTACGAATTTGAGGAAGCGGAAAAAAAGGTATATCTTACCGAGAAAGGCATCGAAGCAGCAGAACGTTATTTTGCGGTAGATAATCTATATAAAAAAGAGCATTTTGAACTGGCCAGGCACATCAATCTTGCACTGAGAGCACATATCCTGTTTACAAAAGGAAAAGAATACGTGGTGGAAGATGGTCAGGTAAAGCTTATGGATGAAAAAACGGGGCGCATTATCGAGAACACCAAACTGCGTTCCGGACAACATCAGGCACTGGAAGCCAAGGAGCACATTGATCCTACCATGGAAAGCCGGGCAATGGCAGCCATTACATTTCAGGCTTTCTTTAACCTGTTCCCGAAGATCAGCGGAATGACCGGAACGGCAGCGGGAGATGTTGCAGAGTTTCAGGATATCTATCATATGAACGTGATCCGGATCCCGACAAGAAAAAAGATCCAACGAAAAGATCTGCCGGATCATGTCTATTATGATCGGGAAAGCCAGATCGTTGAAGCGCTAACTAAGGTACAGGATCTGCACAGAAACGGGCAACCGGTATTATTGATCACGTCAACAATTGATATTTCGGATGCCTGCTCAAAGATCCTATTGGAATGCGGTATACCGCACAATGTCCTGAATGCGTACAATGTTGCCAAGGAGGCGGAGATCATCAAGGAGGCGGGACAGCAGGGGGCGGTAACGGTAGCAACGGCTGTTGCCGGCAGGGGAACGGACATCAAACTTGGAAAAGGTGTTAACGAACTTGGGGGATTGGCGGTTCTTGGAGTCGGCTTAATGGATAACAAACGATTGGAACGACAGGCAAGAGGTCGTTCCGGAAGACAGGGAGATCCGGGCTTTAGTAGATTTTACATCTGTCTGGAAGATGATGTCGTGAGGGGAAATACCCCGGAAAAGATTTTGGAAAAATATGCGGATAAGACCGGCAGCGTGAAGTCCAAAAGCATCCGCAAACTGGTACGTAAGGCTCAAAAAAACAATGAGGACCAGGGCCGTGATGCCAGAAGAAACACTATGAAATTTGCGGAAAGTATGCAGATCCAGCGAGAACTGATCTATCAGACCAGGGACAAAATCATGGAGAAGAACAGCGGAGATATCGACTATTATATGGAGATTCAGGAGAGTCTTATCGAGGCTTTTTTGGAAACGCAAAAGGAAATCCCGGACCGGGCTGAGATTATCCGGTATCTTCTTGACCATATTACGTATGATCTGACGGAATGGCCGTCAGAAGAAGAGATTTGCAACAGAATCAAGACAAAAACGTATCTGATGGAACAGGCACGTCTCCGTATCGAGGAGCAGAAAAGGAAACTTGGAACGGAAGCAACTGCGAAGAACTTCTTTCGGACCATGACGTTAAAAGCAATTGACAACTGCTGGATTGAGCAGGTCGACTATATGCAGCAGCTTCGGGGGGTCCTGGGTGGAAGAAGTTTCACCAGAAGAGATATGATCCTGGAGTACCATAAAGAAGCCCATGACGCATTTATGCGGATGGAAGAACGGATCCGACAGGACATGATGAAAAATATCATGCTGGGAGATATTATCAGAAATGAAAATGGCGAACTGGTTACGGTTATGCCATAAGTGTAGTCTGAATGAGAGGAAACGATGGTGATACACAATTTTAATTTGGGGATTGGCTGGGCCAGCAGTGGTGTGGAATATGCGCAGGCATATCGTGCAAAGGTGCTGAAAAAACTGGGGATAGAGGCAAAGTTTTATTTTTCGGACCTTTTTCGGACAGAGAACATCGAACATATGTCAAAAAATATCGGTTTTGAAGATGAACAGGTGGTCTGGCTCTATCAGTATTTTACGGACTTTCATACGGCCCCCTGCAGTTACCCAATTTCGGAATTGGAGAAAACATTTGGCCGAAAGTCCGACCAGATTGTAGATATCCCCAAGGCGAAGCAATATATTTTTCGAGACGAAAATCTATTCATCAACGTATACTATTCCAAGGTAAATCAGAAAATGGTACAACGCGTGGAATACGTTTGCAACGGGTATCTGATCAGGACGGATTACTATTCTTACGCGAAGATGTTTTCTGAGTTTTTTGCACCGCGGGATGGGACTGCAAGGATCTTTCTTCGAAGGTTTTACAATGAAGACGGAACCGTAGCCTATGAAGAATTGGTAGATGACAGAAAAGAAACGGAAAAACGCTCGATCTTTCGTTTCACGGACAAAATCTGTTATTCGAAAGAGGAGTTTTTTGACGCTATTTTGGAAGATATGAAATTTGGACCGGATGATCTGATCATTGCCGACAGAACGACGACACTTGGACAACCCATCTTTCGGCATCATCATCCGGCAAAGATAATGATCGTGATCCATGCGGATCATTATAATGAGAGCAAAACGGACGAGAATCACATTTTGTGGAATAATTATTACGAGTTTGATTTTGAGAATGCCGACTCTGTAAGCTGTTATATTACATCCACGGATATCCAAAATAGGGTTTTAAAAGAACAGTTCCGAAAATATACGGAGTTTGATCCTAAGATTGTAACGATTCCCGTGGGATCGTTGGAAAAACTCCGCAAACCGAAAACCCGCAGGAAGGATTACAGTCTCGTAACGGCATCCAGGTTGGCGGGAGAAAAACATGTGGATTGGATTGCAAAGGCAGTGATCAAAGCACATGAAAGAATTCCGAAACTTTCATTAGATATTTATGGAAGGGGGGCGGATGAAGACCTCCTACGCAAGATTATCAAAGAAGCCGGCGCAGAGTCTTATATCCGATTGATGGGACATCAGGATATGATAGATAAGTACGAACAATACGCTGCCTATATTTCAGCTTCAACCAGTGAAGGGTTTGGTCTTACGTTGATGGAGGCAGTGGGATCTGGACTGCCGATGCTCGGATATGATGTGCCTTATGGCAATCCGACATTTATCATCGATGGGAAAAATGGATATCTTTTACCTAGAGACGCTGAAAAAGATGGACCGGAGGAGATGATTGAAAAATTGACCGCCGGAATTGAAAGGCTGTTTTTGGGAAGTGATATAAAGGCTTTTTCCGAACAGTCTTATAAGCTAGCGGAGGCTTTTTTGACGGAACCGGTTGAAGAAAAATGGAAAAGGTTGGTGGATGAATTATGATAGTTCTGACAGATCGAATCGATTCCGGGAGCAAAATGTTGGCCTTTTCCTTAAAAAATGCCGGTTATCAATGTCCGTGCATTTCCATCAGGGAGGATGGCTTTTTGCCGGAGGGCTTTCAGTCGCCGTATGGCTTTTATATTTATGGGGAAAATATGCCCAGTGAAGAAAAACCATTGTTCTTTAATGAAGTGGTAAAACCGAAATACTGGGAGATCAAAGCGGCCGGCTCCGGGGCAGAGTTTTTTGAAGCACATCATAAACGGGCGAAGGCGTACTATGCCGAACCAAAGATCAAGCGATATGTCAAGATTGTGGATTGGTATGATGAGGACGGCAGGGTGCGCCTCAGTGATCATTATGACCGCTTTGGACATCGATTTGCGCAGTCGGTCATGGATGAAGAGCAAAAACTGCTTTACCGGACTTACTTTACACCGGATGGTAAAGAACGGATCGTGGAAAACTTTCAGGTCGGAACTGTCTTGTTGATGGAAGAAGACGGAATGAAGGTTTTCAGGGATAAGCAGGATTTTGTAATCCACTTTTTGAAAGAAAAAGGATTTGCTGGGGATCGGATCTTTATCAATTCTCTCGGGATCCCTTTCCAGATTTCATTACGACTTGAGAGAGAAGGGATTATCGCGAACGATCTGTTGTTTTGGCAGGAGGAGATTAAAGAAGAGATTCCGGGAAACATGCAGATGATCTTTCACGGTGAGACCGAACGGATCAGACATGTGGTGGTACAGAGGACGGATGCACTTTGTAAACTACATAAATTGGCCGAGGGAAGCAAGAGCATGCTTAGCGGTCTTGGTTATGTGTATGATTTCAAGAAAGAAAACAAGGGTAGCCCCAACATCCTGATCTTGACGAATTCCGATCAAATCGAGCATCTGGAGGACCTTGTAAAGGCGCTTCCAATGTTTACATTCCGCATAGCGGCAATAACGGAAATGAGTCAGAAACTGATGTCTATGGCACAATATACAAATGTAAAAGTCTTCCCCAACATTCCGTTAAAAATGAGAGAAACGATGATGATGGAGGCGGATTATTATTTGGATATTAACCATGGAAATGAGATTCTTGATGCATTGGAAGAGGCATTTTTACATAATCTGATCATTACTGGATTTGAAGAAACCGTGCATAGTCGGGAATACGTTGCTCCGGAAAACATATGCAGCGTCGATGAAATTCAGGTCCTGATTGATACATTCAAACTTTTATACGAGAATTCAGATTATCGTATGGAACTACTGGGGCTCCAATGGGAGAATGCGATGAAGGAGAATGTGGGGTCATACCGGCATTTGTTGGAACGTTATTAGCACATATAGATAAAAAAGTCAAGTACGAAATTTGAAAGGATTGCTTCAAAAATTGTACTTATAGTTAGCGCAATTACATATATAATAGGATCATGTAGTTTAACAATAATTCAGTTGGAGGAACGAGAATGAGGAAAGAACATACAACAGATATCAAAGAAAGAACCAGACGACTGGTTCGGGCCGGTATCGCACTTGGCGTTTTGGGCGGTGGCGCTACGGTTGAAATGGATGTATTTGCTGCGCAAGGCGATGAGGCCACCAGCGAAGCTGAACAGTTGGGCTCTGAAGTAATTGTGCCTGAGGAAAAAGACGAAGTGGAAACTACCAGCCCTGCTGAGGAAGATCCCATAGAGGATAACGAAGAACTCAACGAGGAAGAGACCGAGGAAGAGACCGAGGAAGAGACCGAGGAAGAGACCGAGGAAGAGACCGAGGAAGAGTCTGAGGAAGAGACCGAGGAAGAGTCTGAAGAAGAGACCGAGGAAGAGGCTGAGGAAGAATCTGAGGAGGAGGCTGAAGAAGATGAAGAAGCCACATTGTCCCGGACAAATTCCGAATCTGAAGAAGAGATTGATCATGAAACCGATCTTATAGATTTTTCACCCGCTGAGTCAGAAGAAGGCAATCTGACGGGGGATATGCTTGGAACCAGTCTGCGTAGCGTCAAAGCGCCTCAGGATATGACAGCTAGTCTTGCAGCAGTTGAAAATGCCGTTGATGCTGATGGGTTTGAACACCAAGGGGAAGATACTGATGTTAATTACGCGGAGTGCATCAAGAATTCTCATCATGTGACACAGGTCAAAGAAGAAGAGATTAAGATTTATGATGATTATTTCCAGGTTGGTAAAGAAGGGACAATTGATGCCCATTACGAGAAAGTTGGCACCCATTGGGAGTGGATCCTTTTTATCCCGTATAAAGTGGATGACTATGACTATGTAAGTGATTTTTCGAAAGAATACCATGAGAAAATTACAGACGGGCAGGAAACAGATGACGGGACTGTTACGGTCACAGCTGGAAAGGAAGTATACGAGTGTCACGGCCACGCTTATGTAGTGAAGATTGGAGACAAGTGGTATGAATTCCAGAAAGATCAATGGGGTAACAGAACCATCATAACATATACGCATGCTATTGCTCATGGTAATGACTGGGATCTTTTGACTGACAAGGACTATAAGGTATACTCCGAGAGCGAAAGCACAAGCGAGTCCACTTCTGAAAGCACCAGCAAGAGTGATTCTGAAAGCACCAGCAATAGTGAGTCCGAGTCCTCCAGCAAGAGTGAGTCTGAGAGTTCCAGCAAGAGTGAGTCCGAGTCCTCCAGCAAGAGTGAGTCCGAGTCCTCCAGCAAGAGTGAGTCCGAGTCCTCCAGCAAGAGTGAATCCGAGTCCTCCAGCAAGAGTGAGTCCGAGTCCTCCAGCAAGAGTGAGTCCGAGTCCTCCAGCAAGAGTGAGTCCGAGTCCTCCAGCAAGAGTGAATCCGAGTCCTCCAGCAAGAGTGAGTCTGAGAGTTCCAGCAAGAGTGAGTCCGAGTCCTCCAGCAAGAGCGAGTCTGAGAGCTCCAGCAAGAGTGAGTCTGAGAGCTCCAGCAAGAGCGAGTCTGAGTCCTCCAGCCTCAGCGAATCCGAGAGCATCAGCCTCAGCGAGTCCGAGAGCATCAGCCTCAGCGAATCTGAGAGTGCTAGCATAGCAGCATCCGAATCTTTAGCAGCTGAACAGGTGGATGATGAGGATGATGATGACACATCTGCTTCCGATGATGAAAGAACGGAAGAGGGCGGATCTGTACTTGGTGCTAACAGACCTCAGGACAATGATGAAGAGGAAGTAGTAGAAGATACTCAGGAAGAAGGTTCTGTACTTGGTGCAGAAAGAGGCAGATCACCTAAGACCAATGATGCAGCAAGCGCTATGGGAGCATTGGCTACCATGGGAACTTCCGTTGCAGGCGCAGCAACCGTACTGGGATTAAGAAGAAGAAAATAAGACAGTTTATTGACTGCTCTGAAATGATGATAGTATGATGAAAAAGGGCTTGTTGCAGCTTCGCAACAGGTCCTTTTTTGAGATTATTAGACCGAAATTTATTTGAGGAATGGCTATGGAGAAAGTATCAGTTATTATACCTATGTATAATGTGGCAGAATATGCTCGAAAGTGTGTGGATAGTGTTTTACATCAGACATACCGGGAACTTGAGATCATAATAATAAATGATGGATCAACCGATGCGACGTTTTCTATTCTGCAGGAAATCAGAGATACAGATGAAAGACTAAGGGTTATTTCGTGGCCGAATCATGGAGTGAGTGCAGCTAGGAATCTAGGGATTGAAGTAGCTACAGGAGAATTCATTTTCTTTTTGGATGGCGATGACTGGATTGAAGACAGTTGTATAGAGCGCTTGGTTAATGAACTGAAAAGGGGAAATAGTGATATCGCGGTAGGAAACTATCACCGATTTAGAGATTCGATTAGTAGTTATCTTGTCCATGTTCCGAAAGAAAAATATTATACAAAGACGTATACACCTGTAGAGTGGTTTAGAGATTTTGAGGACAGCAATGAGGCATTATTATTTACAATCGTTTGTGGAAAGCTTTACAGAAAAGAACTGTTTCGGAATATCAGATATCCTGTGGGTATAAAAATGGAAGATGCATACACCACTTATTTAACATACCTTTTGGCGGATCGAATTACGTTTGTGAATGAGCCTTTGTATATATACCGCATTAACGAAAACTCCACCATGGAAACGGCGTCTGAAATCATGAAGAATCCTATCGACTGTTTGGAAGAAGAGTGCATGCTATTATCTATGCTTGGAATGGATACAAAAGCCGTGACAAAGTTATACTATATACGATTGGGGCTGCTTAAAGAACAACTGATAAGGACAGGAAATATAGGAAACGATTATCGAAAAATAACGTCGTATTTGGAAATCTTAGACAAATATGGGTATCGACCGGATTGATCCATATAAATAGATGGATATCAGTCTCATACCGTGCGATATTTCCATGTTACGAAGAAAAGTTACTTTACAAAAACATACACACCTGCAGAGTGGTTTAGAGATTTTGAGGACAGTGACGAGGCGTTACTCTTTACAACAGCCTGGGGAAAACTATATAGGAAAGACCTGTTTCGGAATATCAGATATCCGGAAGGCATGAAAATGGAAGATGCGTATACGACTTATTTGACATATCTTCTGGCGAATCGAATTACGTTTGTGAATGAACCATTATACGTATATCGTATTAATGAAAATAGCATTATGAATACAGCATCTGAAATAGAAAAGAAGCCCCTCGATTGCTTGGAAGAAGAATGCATTCTCTTATCTATGTTGGGGATGGATGCGAGAGTGGTGAAAAAAAGGTATTATAATCGTTTGCATATCCATAAAGAACAACTGCTACGAGGACAATATAGAGATAATAACTATCATAAAATAATGTCATACTTGGAAATACTGCGAAAATATGGATACAAACCGGATTGATCAAAAATGAGAAAGGGACGTTTATTACTAATCGTTGTCAAACGTCCCTTTTTTGAAAACCCTTATGGTTAGCTTTCCTGATACAATACGGCGAAAACGGCATCAAGAAGCATTTTTTTAGTAAAATATCCATTTTTGATCAAAAAATTGAAATCTTGAATCCGTTTTACCATAGTATTGTATTCTTCAGTGGAAAGGTTTTGGACCAGTTTGTCGGCTTCTTCCAATGTATTTACAGAAAAAGCAACCTGGTTATCTAAAAGTAGTTTTTCGGTCGCTAAGCCGGATTTCACTATTAAAGGAATTCCTGCGGCCAAAAAAGTACCAATTTTATAGGGGATTAGAAGATCATAGTAATTATTTGCTTCATCGGACGGCCATACCAAGCCGAAGCCCCCCTGGGCGAGATTACTCAACAAAGGCATATCTTTCATATATGGAAAGACGGTAACGTTTTTACCTGTGGGGTCATAATCATCTCCGGTATACAAATCCAAAGGCGTCTGATAGTGCCAATCCAATAGAAAAGGAAAACGATAGGGTGCACCTGTGAATATCATTTTCTTTTGAAAGGCAGGAGAAGGAAGATCATTAGATACCGGGTAATCGAACAATTTTTGAATCATATATTTTTTTACTTGCAGTCCGTGTTCGCAGAGGAGATCATACATTTTTTGCGATGGAACGATCAAAAGATCCGCTCTGTTATAGATGTCTATGGTTTCCTGCAAGCGTTCTTCCGGTGCGTTGAATGCTAAGGATACAACATCATGAATCATAATAATGATTTTTGTGTTTTCGTAGGCCCTGATCTTATTGACAAGCCGCCTTGGATATCTTAGGAGATTCCAGGTTGGAGTTTGTAGAATAACAATATCATTATCTTGTAGCCCGGCGATTATCCCATCCATACGACATCCTAAATTTATGTCATCATCCACATTTACGTTGTAATGAAATAGACTCATTTCATGGAAACCAAGTTCACGTCCGATTTTTGCTACGTTTTGCTGGGCGATTCCTTGAGTTCCGCCCTGATTGTATAGGTTTGTGATGTGTACCTTCATGTAAGCCCCCTCAAATTTGTTTTTGTTGATTACAGGTAGATAGTGCAACTAAGGAAATATTAGCACGTTCGTAATTAGACGTTCAAGACGAAAGCCATATAATTTGGAAGTGAAATAGATCATAAATTTTGTTTTTTTGACGTCCCGGCTGAGTTTCTTTGAAGCGGTGTACTCCATCGACCAGTGGTTTGAAGTACATGTTTTCAGTCTTGAGCAGGAAGATAACGTAAAATAAGTTACTGGAAGGGAGAAATAGTATGAAACAAAAACTGGTATCCGTGATCGTACCAATCTATAATGCGGACGCTTTTCTCGACAAATGCTTATACAGTATTGTGAATCAGGGCTATCGGGATCTGGATATCATTTTGATCAATGACGGTTCTACGGATCAAAGCTTTCAAATCTGTGAGGAATATAGACAAAAAGATCCACGCATTCGCGTGATTTCTCAGTCGAATGCTGGTTTAAGCGCAGCACGAAACCATGGGATCGAAGTGGCTATCGGAGATTACATTTCCTTTGTAGATGCGGATGACTGGCTGGAAGAGAACTTTTTTGAACGAATGGTAGCGGTCCATGAAGAAAGCGACAGTGATGTGACCGTTTGCAATTATGCGAGGTTTGAAACGGAGAAATCCCTTTTTGTTTTCTATAAGGATTTTAAAAATAAATATGTAAAGACATACACTCCAGCAGAGTGGCTCCTGAGTAACTATGGTAGCATCGAATACGTTGTCGCCTGGGGGAAACTTTATAATAGAGAATTATTCAAATTGATCCGATACCCGGTGGGGAAAATAGCGGAAGATGAATACACCACAACTTTTGTTTATTTGCTTTCGCAAAAGGTTGTGTATGTTAATGAACCTTTATACATCTATCGAAAGAACCCGAACGGTATATGTGGTACGAAAACTTTGTTTGAACGAATGCCACTACAGAGTATTGAAGAAGAGTTTACTATGGCAACGTTGGTGGGCGGATTCGATACCTCTTCCATTCGTAAGATATACCTGGAACGTCTTCGCTTACTGAAGGAGTACTGTTTGCGTGAGGGCAGAGTAGAAGATTACCGTCACATCTGCCTGAAACTTGAAGTCCTGAAAAAGCACGGGATTGATGTGGAATAAACCTCCGATTTTTGATAAAAAGTGGATTATCATCACTCGAATAAAAAAGGCTTGAACTTCTGCGTTTTGCAGAGGCTCAAGCCTTATACTTTTACTCTTTCAGCGCCTGGCGAAGGCGTTCGATTTCGGCCATTTGATCCGCCAGCAATTTATCTTTGTCGGCGATAGCTTGATCTTTGTCGGCGATTGTCTGATCTTTGTCGGCGATTGCTTGATCCTTCTCCGCTAACAGTCGGTTTTTTTCTTCGACTTCGTTCTTGAGTTCATCCACCATAAAGCGTTCGGTGTTTTTGTCCAGTATATATAAGGCTTCTGAGAACATGTTGAGCACCTCCTCCGGCTTGTGGCGAAACTCACGGATCTCCTGAAATAAAGGGAGGAAATCCGGATCCTTTTGCAGCCAATGACATTTCGTCCTCGATGGATTTCACGAGTTCATAGGGATAGTCGCAGAGTTCAACGATTTCTTCTGCTGATTTCCCTTTTTGCAGCATGGATTCTACAAGCCGTCTGCATTCCGCTTCGCGGCCTTGAGCCAGACCTTCTTCGCGGCCTTGCGCCAGACCTTCTTCGCGGCCTTGCGCCAGTCCTTCTTCTCGGCCTTCATCCTTCGCATCCATCAATACGACCCATTCTTTCATATATTGAGTCCTCCAGACCTCATTGCGCCTTGCCTTTTTAACGGCAGTTTCTCGCATCTTTCGTGGAACGTATATCAGAAAAACTCAGAAATGAGATCAGACGACAGCAATCGCTGCCTGTAAAGTGAAAAACTGCTTATGCTTGCATTATACCAGAGGATGGGCGATTTGTCTTCCGGGAGAACATGAAAAGGGGATCATTTCTCGTAAGAAATGGCCTGAACTTCTGTACCTGCAGAGGCTCAAGTGGAGCTCGGACGAATGCCTGGCTTTTTGTATATACTGTTTAAAAAGTTTTTACACTTTGCGCAATTTGTAAAGCACATTTTGAATTGGTTGTCAAGTACGAGTTATGTATAAATAAATTCATTTTTGGTTACCCAATTGTCTGACCAATAAGCTAGTATGTATACGGAGTTTTTTCATTAGTTCCATTGTTGGGGTTATTTTATATCAGGAGGGAAGGGAGTTATGAGCAAAAAACAGAAAAGATCAGCATCCAGATTACTGGCATATCTGATCTCTTTCGCAATGATCCTTGTCACTTTTTGGAGTGACTACACGCTTGCATTTGCGGCGGATGATGAGATTGAGACTTCTATCGAGCAGGAAGAACTC
>JAEEGL011517703.1_pt1 | contig 17302 bp, 15 predicted proteins | sample 9134231 | NCBI WGS metagenome assembly JAEEGL01 (sample SAMN16246548, study PRJNA631951) | gut metagenome | biome: gut microbiome; feature: rumen; material: fiber-attached | host: Bos | place: Iran: Karaj | collected 2018-10
ACGGCTTGCTTTAACAGTTCTTTCTGTTCCTTTGATAACGGTCGATTACTGTTTTCAATACAGAGTTTGCAAAAAAGTTTAATCTGTTGTTCGGTCATTTCTTTTTCTCACCTTTTTGAATTGAATCACTTTTTGATAGAGTTTTTCTCTAATCGGTTGCTATTCTACCATATATGTTGAGAAGAGTCAAGTGCTCATTTGATGCGGTTTTCTAGTTGATTGGAGATTCGAACAAGGAAGTGAACCAGATTTGAAAGAAACCATCGATTGTTACTTATAGTCCGTTGTATCAAAATCCGTTGACGGTTATAATAATTATAGATATTTGTAAAATAGTGTCGGAGGACTCCTAAGTATGATTACAAAAGATTTAGGGAAGCGTCTACAAGAACTCAGAAAAGAAAGAACCGGTCTGTCTCAGGAGAAGTTTGCGTTCAAGATTGAGATGGACCGTACTTATTATGCGTCCGTCGAAGCCGGCAGGCGAAATATCTCCATTATCAATATCAAAAAGATCGCGGACGGACTGGGGATTTCCCTCAGCGAACTGTTTGAAAATATGTAATAAATCAATAAAAGGAAAAGCTTATGAGGGTTGCAGATTTTTTCTGTGGTAGCGGTGGTTTTTCAGAAGGCTTCCGTCAAGCAGGATACGATATCGTATTTGCCGTTGACAAATGGGAACCAGCAGTTAGAACATATCGAGGAAACAAGCCGGGCGTAAATGTAATCCAGGACGATGTGATTCGTATCTCAAATCTTCCTGATGAGGAGTTTGAAGCACTGGTTCCAGATTCTGAAGTTATAATAGGATCTCCTCCGTGTCAGTCCTTCTCACATTCCAATAAATCCGGAAATGCTGATAAAACCTTGGGAATTAAACTGATTGAAGCATATTTGAGAATAATTGCGAGAAAGAAGTTTAAACCCGGTTCAGTTCTTCGTTACTGGGTGCTTGAAAATGTTCCTGGGGTAAAAGAGTATATTAAACCCGAGTACACCGCGGCTGATTTAGGTCTTGTCGGAGATTTTGTTTTAAAAACAAATGAAGGTGCATCAGGAAAGTATAACGCCAAATATTTTGGCGCCCCGACAAACAGAGAGCGTTATTTGTGCGGAGAGTTTCCTCAACCTGTCGAAACAAAGACAGATGATAATGTAACCACATTAAAACAGGTTTTAGATTCTCTTGGAGATCCTTTGAGAGCAGACAACAGTTTTGTTCCGGATATCAATTATCCGGATTTTGCATTGAGAGCACAAGACATCACTGATCAAAAGTACATATATGAGCTTGCGGATTTTGAGTGGAAAACAGCCAAGCGATTAAAGCAAGACAAAGGATACATGGGGAAAATGGCTTTCCCTGAAAACCCAAATAGACCTGCGCGAACAGTGATGGCGACTATGACGGCAAGTGCGAGAGAGGCAATGATTCTAGAGTACAAGAAAGACCGTTATCGTCTGCCGACGGTCAGAGAAGCTGCTTGTATGATGAGTTTCCCCATAGATTATTGGTTTTACGGAGCTTCAAAAGGCGTCAAACACACACTTGTTGGGAATGCAGTTCCACCAAAATTGTCCTATGCTGTTGCCATCGCAATTGCAAAAAAGGAGAACCAACCAATACCACGACGGTATATTCCTATTCAGCATCGCTTAGATGAACAGAACCCGTTTATGAATTTAAACGGAGAAGTATTTACAATAAAAAAAGAGCGTCCTAAGCGTACAACTTCAAAATTCAAGTATCATATACCATATTTAATCATTCATGCGTTTCGAGTTGAACTAACAAATTATCGATCAGATTTTGAAAAAGGTCAGTATTTGTGGGACGCGGAAATACATCATCGCCAAGGAAAAGATAACGCACGAGTATATACTCCAGCGATTACAATGAGGGCTATTCCGGTTCAATACAGAGAAAAAATGCGTGCATATCTAAACCGAATAAGGCCTTCGATTCCTGGAATGAACAAGTTTCAATCTGTTTTTTGCTTGACTACTGAAGAACGAGCCACCCAAGAATACCTTGGACCTTTTGAGTTACTTGATAGTGTCAAAGCGTTCATCGACGAAACAATTCCACAGGAAGAACGAGAAAAGGTTGTCCTATTTGAAGATAATCCTAAGTTTACGCCGTTGCCAATCGCAGTAGGATTCTTGCTATTAAAAAGAATTACGGATTATATGAGGAGGTTAAAGTAATGGATTCTGCAACACGGAAAGCCAAATTAGAAGAGCTTAAGGGTAACCAATTGAATCAAGCTATGACCGGCATCCCTCTCCGTTACAAAGGAGCCACACGTACTGAAATCGTTTGGCGGATTCCGCTTGACTTTTTAATTTATAACAAATACAACGGAAGAATCGGTTCCGAGGTTTTATCTTATGAAAAGCAGAACGGGGAATTAAACGCGGAATTGGATTCCGATCGTGAGATTATTGAAAAATTTCTTTTTGAGTCCAAGAAAGATCGCAACGAAAAAACCATGCAAAGCTTGTTGCAAAATGGACAGCAAAGATACGGCATCGTTACATCTGATGGGATAATTGTTGATGGGAACCGCCGTGCCATGCTTTTAAATAGACTTTTCCGAAAGCATGAAAAACTGGGCTATACTTATTCACAGGTAGATCACTGCAAATATTTTCTTGCCATCATTCTTCCGGATGATGCTGAAGAAAAGGATATTCAACAGCTAGAAACTATCTATCAGATGGGGGAAGATGATAAACTAGACTATAATCCTATCGAAAAGTATCTGAAATGTAAAGAGTTGAAAAGACTCGAGTTTTCTGATGAAGACATTGCAGGTTTCATGAGTGAATCTCCAGCCCAGATTAAAGAATGGCTGAAGATTCTAACTCTGATGGAAGAATACCTGGAGGAGAATGATTACGAGGGTATTTATACTCGCCTTGAAAAAACCGAGGGTCCGTTTGTTGATTTGATGAAGTATTTGGAATCGTACAAACACAGAGGGGCAAATGTTCGTAATGTGGACTGGACGTATACCGATTCAGACATTTCAGATTTAAAGCTTGTGTGTTTTGATTATATACGTGCACGCTATGAAGGCAAAGATTTCCGTGATATTGCAAAAACAGGTAAAGACGGAAGTATCTTTTTCTTTAAGTCTTTGTGGGACGATTTTTTCCGGAAACATCAGGATAGTATTCCGAGAGACGAGGAAACAGTTGAAGAGTTAAGGCAGCGTTGCCCTAATGAAGATTTAAGTGTGTTGCTTAAGCAGCGCGATGATGCATGGGTAGATTGCGCAATGGGACCGCTAAAAGGGAATCTTAATCGTTTTGCAAGAAAGCTTGAAGATAAACGAGATGCGAACAAACCTAGCGATCTTCTTGAGCGTGCACTCAGTGCTCTTCAATCGGTTGACTATGAGCAGGACAGTTTTTTCGGCAATCCTCATATTGAAGAAATGGTTAAAGAAATCTCAAGTCTGATTTGGCAAATGAAAAAAGCAATAGATCGGAGATGAAATATGTCAGGTAGCATTTCTATTGATTTTGACTCTCAAAAAAAAGAAATATCCCTTCTTGGAGATATCGCGTCTTTGCAGAAGCATCGGTATGCGTGGAGATATGTCCGTGATTTTTTCAATCCAACGATTGAGAACTCGCGCATTTTGATATCTGTGGGAGAGAGTGAGCCATATTCAATTCTTTCTAAAATCAGTGAAATGCTGCGAAAATATGGTTTTTCCGAAGAACAAAGAGAGAGTACGAATCATGTTGTTCAGAATTACTATGAAGAAGAAAGACGTTTCGATGAATTCTCAAAGAAAGCTCTTCATATTCGCAACAATGAATGTGATGCAGAAGAATTCAAGCATTTCACGGATTTAGTAGCTACCAACCTTACGTCGAGATCTCTATATCCGCTCCAGTTGCTTTCCGCTTATCATATGGCTTTTTCTCAAAATGCTTGCAATTTTTCTGTTCCTGGAGCAGGAAAAACCAGTATTGTTTATGGTGCTTACGCATATCTACATAGCTTACCAGAAGAGGATGCTAAGCACATTGACCGATTGCTTATTGTTGGTCCGCTAAGTTCTTTTGGCCCTTGGGAATCAGAGTTTGAGGAATGCTTTGGGAGACCGCCAAAATCAAAAAGATTGGTTGGCGGAGTTTCCAAAGATGAAAAACAAAGATATCTGATATCTAGATATCCCTATGAATTGACTCTGATTTCCTATTCTTCTTTGATTTCACTTCAAACTGAGATTGGTTTTTTCCTTCGGAATAATCGTGTTATGGTTGTGCTTGACGAGGCCCATAAGGCAAAGAATTCGTCAGGTGGCGTCATTGCTCAAGCAGTGTTGGATATGTCTATGTCCAGCAAATCACGCATTGTTCTCACTGGTACTCCGGCTCCAAATGGATACGAAGATTTATACAATATGTTTAAATTCATTTGGCCGAACAAAAATGTAATGGGGTTTGAATTGAATCAATTGAGAGATATTACGGCCACAAAAAATGCGGAACGAATTACTCGGTTGATTGAAAATATATCTCCATTCTTTATTCGGATTAAAAAAAGCGATTTGCATATTCCTCCAGCAACAATTCATCCCCCTGTTTGCATTTCTATGGGCCCATTGCAACAAAGGATTTATGACTTCATCGAGAAAAAATATATGGATGAATTTTTAGCAGATAAAGACGAGGATACTTCATCTCGTTTTAGAGCGGCCCTTGCAAAGGCTCGAACCATTCGCTTGATGCAGGCTGCATCTGATCCAACGATGCTTAAAGCACCGTTGAAAGACTTCTTTGTTGACGAGGACATACCGATTGAAATTTACCAAACAATTAATGATGCCGACGTATTAAAATCAATTCTCGACTTTGAAATGAACGAGACACCGGCAAAATTCGTTGTGGTAAAAGATCTTGTTAGGCGGATTGTGTCAGATGGCGGAAAGGTAGTTGTTTGGGCTACTTTCATCAATACTATTCATAAACTAAAAGACTATCTTGAAAACGAAGGGATTCCTTGCCAAGAATTATATGGTGCAATTCCCGTGGAACGCGAAGGAATTGATGACGACGAAATGGTTCTTACAAGAGAAAAGATTGTTAAAGCATTTCAGAATCCCGAGTGTCCGTTTAAGGTCATTATTGCTAACCCATTTGCTGTTGCGGAATCAATATCTTTGCACAAAGCGTGTCACAATGCGATTTACATCGAAAGATCCTTTAATGCGGCTCATTTTGTTCAATCAAAAGATCGAATTCATCGTTATGGGCTTCCCTCAGGAACGGTAACAAATTATTATTTTATTTTATCACAAGGGACAATTGATGAGACTATTCATTCGAGACTGTGCGAAAAAGAAGAGCGAATGAATGAGATTATGGAGAGTATGCCGATTCCTCTATTCACAAATGTGTCCGACGAACTTGGAGATGAAGACATTAAGGCGTTAATCAGAGATTATGTTAGAAGAACTAAAAAATCTTAAATATCAAGGCGGCAAAGAAGGGTTGCTCTTTTTCCTGTGTGACGTGATAGGTTTACAAAGCATAAAAAAACGAGATGCAGAAATAATTTGTTCTCACGCCTTTGGAAAGAGATACTTGTCAGTTCAAGATCTTATAAGCTATTGCTTAGCTTTTGGTTGGATAAAAAAAGAAGCTTCCGGAATAACGCTTCAACCCTCTTTATCTCCGTATGTGAATGACAAGGAATCGTTAAACAAAGAACTGATTCAATTGTCAGTGAAGCAATTGTTTGCAGATGGGGTTTTGAATCCGTTTTGCTTTTCTTATGACACAATCAATGACAGCTATTCTTTTAAAAACGAGTTGCTACCACTTTCTTTTGCAACTATCAGAAACGTTTTAATTAGTCAAGGTTTTATTCGATTGTTGAGACAAGAAACAGAAACAAGATTCTATATAGCGTCAGAATTTGACGACTTGATTGCTTCATTTTGCAAAGCAAGACGTAGAACTCTTTCCTTAGAGAGGTTAAAGAAGCAGCTTGAAGACAACGAAGCAGCAGGAGAACAGGCAGAGTTATTTGTTTTAGAGTTTGAAAAGAAAAGAATTGGGCAACCTCTTTGCCAACGAATCAAACGTATTTCACCAATCGATGCCGCTGCGGGGTTTGATGTTGTATCCTTTGAATCTCCGCAATCTCTTGAACCAGATCGCTTTATTGAAGTTAAAGCAGTATCATCAACAGGGTTTTATTGGTCAAAGAATGAACGAGATATCTCAAAACTTCTTGGGGAAAAGTATCATCTTTATTTAGTTCAACTGCAGAATATCGGTTTGCCGGATTACACTCCTGAGATAATTCAGAATCCGTCACTTACGATTGTTGAATCTTCAGACTGGATAATTGAGCCAGAATCATTTCATGTAAACAAAATTGATTTGGGTTAGATTTGCTCTTGGGATTAGACTATTTTAAGGGATTGCCGAAGAATACTAAAAAACTCCTGCTACTATAGTAGGTAATAACACCTACTATAAAAGCGAGGCTTGAATGAAGGAGAATGGGTTTATGATTACAAAAAACGATTATTTGAAAGCACTTTATGCAGATGATCTCGACCAATTCTTGTCTAGAATTGGAATTGCCGAAGATTTTTCATCAGGGAAATGCAAATGCCGTTTTTGCGATTCAGTTATTTCAAAAAAAAATTTGTATGCAATAATACCAATAGAAAATCATATCGAGTTTTGTTGTAAATCGCCAATTTGTCTGACAAAGATGAATCAGGAGGCAGGGAAATGACTTTTTGGGAATTGTTAGTGAAATTTTATCATCATGGAGGCGTTGCTTGGACGCTGCTAGTACTTGTTGTTTGTCTACTTGTTTGGATAATAATGCATCCCTCCGTAGTTAAGGAATGGAATGTGTTGTTTTCAACCTGGATTGCTGCTATAGCACCCAAAAAGCGAAAAAGAGCTTTTGAGAAGAGATTAGATTTAACCGTGGATTCTGCTAAAACCAAATTAACTGAAGAATGCCCCGAGTATATGAATCGATTCCTTCCGTATAAAATACAAGTGGAATGGGTTGATGAGAATCAAACTATTGAATCAATTATAAATGACCAACAGATTATTGTATATGTACCGTCGTACAAAAGTGAAGTCCAACAGGCTGTGGTGATACTTCATAGTTATTGTTCGACAGGGTTTGCTGGAAAAGCGAAAATATATATGAATGAAAACGAAAAAGAAGCGACAGATCTTGTAATTACGCAAAGACTTGCGAGCCATAGTGGGCATAATGTGTACGATTATTTTAACAGAGAGTACTTACCGGCAATTTTAAAAAATAACAGAGCAATCTCAAATGATTTTGACAGATTAAAAAGGATTGATAGGGATGGTCTGTTTTTGCCAGTTCTGATGAATGAAATTGACAAATATGCTAGTTCTGTTTATTGTGATCCTTGCGAAGAAACAGAATCTGCTATAAAAGGATTTGTTGATTTTGTTTTTCATATTGCCAATAAACAACCGGGAGAGCTTGTTAACTTACATTATTCGACAGATGGTATAAATGTGTTAATTATTCTTGCAATTGCTGATTATGGCAAACCTGAAAGTCAGATTCAAAAAGCTGAAACATATATAAAGAAAAAAACTGTTGATACCATATATGTATTAGCATCCGGCAAAAAAACTGTTTGGGCAAAAGATATCGCAGCATCAATCTATAAGAGAAACCCTCAAAGTGTTTTTGAGCCCAAAGAGACCATTTATAGAAGGTATTCAAGATCAGTTTCCGGGGTTAGTTCTATCTGCTACGAAATAAATGTAAGATAAATAATCAAGAACGGAAGACCCCGATTCCTATAAGTCTGGCTCTTTTATTCTTCTCTAGATAAAGGGGGCAAGACACAAGGGGCGCGAGTATCAAATACGCCTTTTGCTTGACAAATCGACGTTCTTATTTAACTCCGTTTGCCTCTTCGCCCGGGCTATCGTAGCACAGCGAAAAGCGGAAGTCAACGCGGAAAACTATCGCTGAAAACTAAAAAAATACTAAAAGAGTCGGGCTTGACAAAAGCCCGGCTCTGACTATTGAAAAGTCAGTAAAAACAGTCTAAAAAACTATTGAAAAGATGGTAAAATGAGAACCAAAGTCAATTGAAAAGTTGTTTTTCATGCTCGCCCGAACATCGTTAAGCGACTAATCTCGAAAACGATTCCAGATTAGTCGCAGATTTGAAACTCCTTTTAGATCATATTATACCCATTATACCAAAACGGCTTTCGATTCGATATGATTTCCCACTTGACAAAGGGGATAAAAAGGGGTATAAGAAAGAGGATAAATTGCTTTTAAACATCTAAAAACGCAAAGAAAAAACAGAGTCGGGCTTGACAAAAGCCCGGCTCTGTTCTTTTATAGCTTCTTATAGAAACGATATTTCCCGATACGGTAAATCTTCGCTGAAGCATATGTGATCTCCGTAAATCAACCTTAGTTTGTCCGGATTTACGATAGCATCAGCTTTCCCCTGTTCAACGATCTGTCCGTTGTGCAAAAGCAAGACGAACGCATCCAGATATAAAGCGTGGTTGGGATTATGAGTAGAAAAAACGATCGTTTTGCCCTCCGATTCAGAGAGTTCTTTCAAAACTGAAAGGACCTTATACTGATTGCGTATATCCAACGCGGACGTAGGTTCGTCCAGAAGGATAGTCTGTGTCTTTTGCGCAATTGCCGAGACGATTGAAATGATCTGGCGTTCTCCTCCGCTGACCTCGTTCAGCTTCTTCGGAAGCAGATGAGATACTCCGAGACGCTCCGAAAGTCCGCGTACGTATTGTTCGGTTTCTTGGGACGGTTTCTCATAAAACTTCGTTTGATTGACCGTTCCGAACAGCAGATAATCCAACACCGAAAAATCGTTGTATCTACCGGAATTCTGCGGAACATATGCGATACGTTTTGCGCGTTCGATAATCGGAATGTTTATCAACGATTGACCGTCGATTCGGATCGTCCCGCTTGTCTGCTGATATAACCCCGCCAACATTTTGATCAGGGTTGTCTTCCCGGACCCGTTCAACCCGACCAGCACGTACATCTTTCCGTTGTCAAATTGAGCGTTGACGCCGTCGATCACAAGCGGAGAGTTCATATGATAACGAAAATTCAAGTCGGAAATCTCAATCACGGGAGAAGGTCGCCCCCTTTCCGACAAGCAGGATAACAACGAACACGATCGTTCCGAAGAATCCGGTCACAGCTGAAAGTGGTATTTCGGCTGCGGTAAACGTGCGAGCTAGAATATCTACCAACACCATAAAAACCGCTCCGAAAAGCGCGCAGAGGGGAATCGTCCGAGAGGTGTTGCGCCCTACTGTTTTTCGAACGATATGAGGGATAACCAAGCCAATCCAACCGACCGTACCTGCAACGGCTACGGATCCGGCGGTCAACAAAGTCGCAATGACGATAATCAACCCACGATAAAACCGATAGTTGATTCCTTTCGTTTGCGCTTCTTCATATCCCAACGCAACGATATTGATCCGCCAACGGATAATGAAAGAGACCGTCAGGCAAACAACGACGATAGGCGTTAAAAGCCAAACGTCTTTCATCGTTGAATTTTCAAAAGACCCCATCAGCCAAAAGGTGATGCTTGCAAGCGTACTCTCCGCATCCGCGAGATACTTTACGAATGAAAGCAATGCTCCCGCCATCCCGCCGACAATGATCCCGGACAGGACGAGTGTCATGGAAGATCTGTTGCGAAAAATGCGGGATACCAATACGGTGAGAACGACCGTTCCGATTCCGAACGCGAACGCGAACGTTCCGACCAGAGCAGCGGAAAGACCTGCAACGATGGCGATTGCAGCACCGACTCCGGCCCCGCTGGAAACTCCCAGCAGGTCCGGAGAGATAAGCATATTTTGGAACGTTTCCTGATAGAGCAATCCGGATAGACTCAGCGAAATCCCAACCAGAACCGCAACGATCGTACGCGGCAATCTGAGATGCACGATGATGCTACGTTCGATTTCACGATTGTCGGAACCGGTTATCGCTTCGAAAAATGCTGCAGGCGTTATTTGGTATCTGCCGATCATCAACGCCGCCGCAAAAACGATCGCCAGTAATACGACGGAGATGAGCACCGCAAAAAACGTTTTCTTGTTTGTCGTCATTGAGCAAGCAGATCTCCGTTTCTTGACAGACCGTTCAACATATTCTCGACTTCCGCGTCTGTCAGAGTTGCGTTAAAGAACTCTACACTGAGATCTTTAACCATCTGTGCGACGTTATAATGAAAGATAGCGGGGTAGAGCTTGTTGGCTTGATCGCAGAGAAAAACGGGGGAGAAAACCGAGATCTGCTCAAACATAGTCAGCCCAATCGGAATATTATAAATCAGACCGTTTTTCACCGCGTCCAATTGAACGTAAGGTTCGGTTGTCTTTAGCGTGTTCTCAAGCGTTTTCTGATAGATCCCTCCGATCACAAACACGTCGGGATTTTGCGCGCAGATCTCCTCGGCGGACGGTTTGTTGGTTTCGAATCGGTCGTTCAACGGCGTCATACCGAGGATTCGATACGCATATTCGGTAAAGGAACCGACCGTATCCGTGTATCCTATGCCTTTGTTCTTGTCCCCCCGAACGTAATAGAGTTTTCGCGGAGCCGTTTCGTGTTTAAGCAATTCGCTCTGAATTTCATTGATGGTGCTTGACATATAGTTCTTCCACGCGTCCACACGAGCCGCTACGTCAGGAGAGTCCCAGATTTGTTTGACCAGATCGGCAAAGAAATAGACGTACCCTTCAAAAGAGGGATTCCCGTAGAGACTGACGTTCAGCGCTTTGATTCCGTGTTCTTTCAGTCCGTCGGCGATGTATTTTTCCGGGGCAAAAACAATGTCGACCCCACGCGAAAGGAATGTCTCGTAACTCTCCTCGTAGGCACAACTGTACCGATTGGCGGCGTCTTTGTCAAACACACTCGCCCATTCGTTTTCAAGCAACGAATAGTATACGCCGTCAATACGATCTCCGAGCCCGAACGCAATCAAAAGATCATAGGTGGTTCGAGAAACGCAAGCGACTTTGGTCGGGTTTTTCTTCACTTCAACCGTTTCACCGAGCATATCGGTAACCGTTACGGTTTCGGAAGTTGACGTTTTAGTGGAACAACTGCTGAAAAGAGCGAGCGTCCCCAAAAGCAAAGTGATTATCAATAACAAAGAGATTCTTTTCATCTTTCGTTACCTCTTCAAATAATATAGTACAATCTTATTAAACCACAAAAGAAAGAAAATGTCAATCAATTCTCAAAGAGACCGGATTACGTCCCGCAAGTTGCGTTTCCCGTTTCGTTCCTCTTATGCTTCTTTTTTCTTACCAAGCGAACTGTAAAGAGAAAGCAATTCGTCTTTCGATAGCGTGCTTTTCTCGACAAGATTCTCGGCAACGGACTCAACGTAAGAGACCTGGTCCTGAATAATCTGTTTTGCTTTTTGATAAAGCTCTTTCATCTTTTCGGAAATGATTGACTCGCCTTTTTCAATTAAAGCAATACCGGGACCGGCATCGCGAACTCGTCTGGCGTTAAGTCCGGCAAACTCTATCCCGTATGCGCCGATTCCCCAAACGATATCTGATAAGATTCCGCGCGCTTTTGCAAAATCATATGTGGAAGAACGGTATCGTCTTCCGAGCACGATTTCTTCAGCGGCGCTACCGGCCAACGCAATGACGACGTCGTTCTCAACGTCCTCAACGCTTTCGCTTGCTTCCTCGTCTTCAAGGAGGGACATATGGCCGCGCGTGTTCCCCTGAGGAATAATGGTTGCAGTCAGGATAGAATCGGGGCGCAGGAAAAGAGAAGCAACAGCATGCCCGGCTTCATGAACAGCCGTCTTTCGTTGTTCGTTTTTGTCCTTGATTTTTCCTTCCAAAGCACGGAAAGCAATTCGGTTCATAGCTTTCAAAACGATCTTAAAATCAATCGACTTGAGACCGTCCTGCATCGCCATAATACCGGCTTCATTGATCACGCATTCCAACTGCGCTCCCGTATAACCGGCGGTGATTTCTCCAAAATAGTGGACGTCTATTTTGGTCTCCAACGTGATTTTCGACAGATAGTATTGAATGATTTCTATCCTGTCTTCGAGAGAAGGCAGACCGATTTCAATGATCCTGTCAAATCGTCCTGCCCGTAACAATGCCGGGTTGATATAGTCGCAATTGTTGCAGGTGGCTACGACCATCACTCCGGAATTGTCCTTTTGCCCGTCGAGTTCCTGCAACAGGACTTTCATGATCCGATCGTTTCCTTCCATGAAGAATCTGTCGCTCGACTGTGCAATTTTATCCAGTTCGTCAATCAAAAGAATACTCGGCGCTTTTTGATTGGCTTCTTTGAAAGCAGCCAGAACGTATTCTTCCGAGTCGTCACGCGTGCAATCGGCTGCCCGAAGTGAAATCAGAGGAATGTCATCTCCGGCGATTGCTCTGGCCATCACCGTTTTGCCAACGCCGGGAACACCGTACAGCAAAACGCCTCTGGGCAATCTCACTCCCGACTCTTTGAACGCTTCCATATTCAGAAAAATGCTTCGAAGACCTTCTAACTCAGTCTTCTCTTTGTGATAACCTGCGATTCGTTTTAAACTACTCATCCGTTTTTCTCCTACAAAAAATAATGGGTTTGGTTCTGAAAAGGGAAAACAAAAGGGCAAATAAAAAACCTCCTCGTAGTTTTGCCCATAGTATGAAAATGAGCCAGCCAGAATAATCGGCTGGCTCGTTCAAAAATGATTACGCAAAACGTGCTTTTCTCGAGGCTTTCTTTTTAGCTGTTTTGCGCAACACTGCAACATCGTACGTGCGCTCGATATACCTGATGTACATCGGGATCTTTTCCATGGTACGCATAAGAGCTTGATCGCCTTTTGCGCTTGAAAAACAAACCGCCTTATCGAGGCGCACACCGTTCGAGAAGTATTTATTTACTCCTCTTCTGTAGTTCTGAGAAAACAAATAATACGTTGTTTCCCCAACGTTCAAATAAAAAGCATGGATTCCTTTGGCAATTGGTTTGCAGTACACAACAGAACTCATTCTTCACAGCTCCTAAATGTATTTGCATTCCCATCATATAATGAAGGGAATCCTTTTCGCCAGTTATAAGAAATCGAGGAAAAACCTTGCAATACAAGGGATTTCCTCGACTAATAAAAATGGACAAGTGTAAAAAATCGCTCGAAAAATGTAGGTTTTATTCTAAGACAAGCTGCTTCAAATGCTTAATCCCGTAGATTTCGACGGAGCCGCTTTCGTCCATTATCAGTTGTTCTCTCTTCTGTCCTTTACCGGCTAGGCTTACAAGATTGTAAAAGCGATCATTCGCGCTGCAAATGCAAGTGAGCAACAATGATTTGATTTTGCGGATTCTCTCGTTGTTTTTGTCAAGCATTTCTGCCAAGCGATACATCACGGCATCGTTCTTCATTTTTTTCTTGACAAAGCCAATACAATCCAGTTCGATATCACGAATCTTTTCCCAGATGATTCTTTTCTCATCATCTGTTGCCGTCCTAATTTTTCTTCGTTCGGATTGTAAAGAGGGAATCTGCTCATTCAGATAAGTGACAATCTCAGCCGCATAGCGGGAGTTGTTGCCTGTGATCCTATCGCTTGGCTTATTCAGAAAACTGCATAGATCAATAGGCGCCGACCGATTTTTCCGTTGGGTACCTGTTTTTATAACAGTCTGCAAGAGCTGCATCGGAGTATAACAGTTTTCAGAAAACTTTTGATCGTCTTCTACGGATTTGTTTGAAAACTCTTTCTTCCTGACCAGTTTCATGAACGCCGGGCGTGGAGTTTTGATTTGACTTTGGATTCTGTTTAACTCCGTGAAGGCAGAAACGTCATAGTTTCTTTTTGCTTTGTCTATTTCCATACCGGACAAAACAGCCAATTTGCAAATATCATAATACAAACTGACATCAAACGTCCCACTTGATTTCCGATCCCAAAAAACGCTGTTTAAATGTTGCGAGGCGTTGACAATACGACCGATGCAGTTATCAGAAATATCCGAGTCAATAAGATGGATCGGATTATCTACGGGTTTTCCCTCAAACTCTCCAAAAGGTACCTCAAACGATCGGTAATTCTTTTTGGCAGCTTCAAGTATGATCCGATTGTCGGTTACAAGCATAGAATCGGAGTCAAAATCGCACCCGTTCAAACGATCCATTAAGCACTCGTTTATGCTGTTAACGCAAATGATTTCATTTGTCAGATTAAAATAAGAAGCAAAGAGATCCGAGTCGGATATCTTGTTCTTTGCAATGAACAGATTGCCCATCGTGATATGAGGGCTTCTTGCACAAAGCAACTCTTTTTCGTCCGCAAAGAATCCGATCCGAACTTCATCTCCGACCAATGCTTCAGCGACGGGGGCTGAGAAATCAAAGGACGGATCGGTCAGGGCGGAGAGCATTTCGTAACCGTTTCCGAACAAAGTGGCGTTGGTCCCGTGAACTAGCAGATGACCTTGCTTCAGTTTTGTGAGATATGCTTTCCTGATTTGCAGCCGAAAATCACTGTAAAGAGCCGTTTTTGAAATGTCGTCATTACGAGAGAGAAGATCATAAATCACGTTTTTGCGAATGGTGGAGAAAGCGAAGTCGTTTTCTTCTACCTCCTCTTCATCCGCTTCTTCTTCGTAATCGTAACTCTCTTCATCCTCTTCGAGATCGTCGCCCTGCTTCGCTTCACATTGCAGATAATACCTCATATAAAGCGGATCGGTCATGATCTTGTTGAGATAATCTTGCGCGTCAGACGTCAGTTCTCCCAGTTGGGGCTCGTTCAATTCCAAAGTGTTGATCAGCTGATAACTGGTTTGGACCATTTGACCATCGAAAAACCTGGTTGGTTTTTCCGTTTTCACGACACCGAAGGATTCTTCCAGTTGCTCCAACCAAATCCTTTTTGCCTCTATCGCTTTTTCCAAGAGCTTTTCGGGATCCTTTCGCTCTGAATCCGACAATTCGCTTTGTTTGATCTTAATGCTTTTCAGACTAGAGTCGGTTACCACGAGCTTTATGTCGGAAATGCTTTTAGCAAACGTATAATGCAAAGGATGTAATTGAGAAAGATCGGTAATCCCGTGATCCTTAAACCAGGCTTGAATCTTTGTATTAAAAGCGCAGGTTTTAAAGAACCGATTCCGGAGCAACGCCATTCCTTTCCCCCGCAAATACTCATATTGGGCAAACACGCTTTCGTCCAGGAGTGCTTGTCCGTCCCATATTTTGTTCTTGATTGTGACGGTTTCGGGAGAGGCAACCAGATCCGATCCGTTTTTTCTAACCTTAATTACCTCTTTCTGAAAGCAGCTTTCTGCATCGGGGATAAACAGGATCGCTTCTTTCGGAATCTTGATTTCACATCTGGAGTTGGAAAGAGTTAAAGAAACGTAGGATTCCCAAGATACCTTATCCCGAACCTTTTTTTCGTCAAATCCGCAGGAGGACCACTTCATCATCTGCTTTTTCAAGGGCTCTAAAATGAAAAGGCAGTTACCCTCTCTGCTGCTTCCGGCGCTTCGCTTGTATCTCACGTAGGTATTACTGACTTCGTTGTCCCGGGCGGTCGATTGATTGCCGCTTCTCCGAAGCGTTTTAATTTTTATCCCCTGATCATAAAAATACTTCCTGAGTTCCTTTTTGTCGACCGAAGAACTGTAATTCTTTTTAAAAGAAACACTGATTACCGATAAAGTGGCGCCGTATGCCTCTCTTTCATGCGCGTCTTTGTTATAGTCCTTCAGCTCAAAAGACCCTTTGACTTTTCTTTTCTTTTTTTCATCCTCGTATGTTTTCTTCAGCCTTGTAGTTTCAAGGCTGTTATATATACTCGCTGTGAATCTATCAAAATCGATTTTCCCGTCTTCACCGCAGATGCAATAATCCTCTCCTTTAAGCACAAGACCGTACAATTCTGCCGCATCAACAGAGAGAATTCGATACTCTTTAATTTTATCTTTTTTCTCCGAGGGTTTCATAATACTCCTCCAGCTGATTATTTACTACGGAAAAACCCTTGCTTTGTTACAACTCACTATTTAAGATTGTACCATATTTTTCGCCCCTTTTCAATGACCCGCGACAGATTCATAGATAAGCCCGGTTCTTTTTTGAAAAGCCAGTAAAAACAGTCTCAAAATCATTTGAAAAGTTGTAAAAAACAGCATTAAAAACTATTGAAAAGTTGGTAAAATGAGTGCTTAAATCCATTGAAAAATTGAAAAAACCAGTTCGGATTGTATTGAAAAGTTGTTTTTTCTACTTGTCTGGAATCAGAGACTTAAAAAACTTTTTTGAAAAGTGTTAAGTCGCTTTTTTTTCGGAACTATATACCATCACCAACGAAAGGAGTTTGAAAAATGAGCAAATTCGTTCTTTGCAAGGCAACCGAAAAAGGAAAACAGAGTTTCTTCTTTGAAATGGAAGGCAAACGGTATTACCTGTTCAAGCAGGATTATCGGGTCAGCAACAAGGACTACTTTGCAAACGGGGTTAACCTGAATGACGCCGTGAACATTTCAAGGACCCACAGTGAAGCCACGCGGAACACAATGACAAAGATCCGGAAGGCGCTGACGGCGCTGGAGAAGGAACTCGGGCTCGCGATCTGGAACAAGACCATCCGTGCGAAAGACCGCAAGGGCAAACGATCTACCAGAGCGGCTCGGATCAATCAAGCTATAATGGATATTATGGAGGTGGCGTAATGAAACACTATCGATTCAGTTGGGAAGTCTCAGTCGAAAACACTGAAGAAGTGGACAAGTTCAGCCAGCTGATCTCTGCTGAGACTGAAAAAGAAGCGCGGGCGATTCTGGAAAAGTCGTTGCAGGAAGATCGGTTGAAACCGTTGAGCGAGCCGCAAGCGGAAGAGTTGACCGTCGAGCAATTGATTGACGAAGAGGAAGAAGAGATCCGGCGTACGATTCGGAATTCGTACATCTTTCTTCACCACGGGGAAAACGTTTCCATTCGCAATTATGCCGAAGCCAACCGCGTGCTTTCCGAAAAAAGCGAGGCGTATCTGGAGGCTGTGAAAGAAGCCAACAGGATCCTCCGCCTGCTGAAACTCGCGCAGCGGAAACTTGATCTGACCAAGATCACGGTTGACGATCTTCTGGACGCGTTTCGCAAGCTACAGTCCGTAACCGATCCGGATGAGTTCAACCGCATCTTCTTCGGTTTCCCGGCAAAAGAAAACTGAA
>JAEEGL012936223.1_pt1 | contig 17302 bp, 29 predicted proteins | sample 9134231 | NCBI WGS metagenome assembly JAEEGL01 (sample SAMN16246548, study PRJNA631951) | gut metagenome | biome: gut microbiome; feature: rumen; material: fiber-attached | host: Bos | place: Iran: Karaj | collected 2018-10
ATGCCGATGGTACAGGATGGCCTTGCATTGGTTATGGGGCTTGTACAGCAGCTTGCACCTGTTCTCATGAATGTAGGAGCAACGGTAATGCCTGTGATTGCATCGCTCGTACAGGTAATCTTCGGAGTATTACAGCAGCTTGCTCCGATAGTAGCACAGATAGTTGAAGCTGTACTCCCGGTACTGGCAGAGCTTATCGCAGCCATAGCACCTGTCATAGAGCAGATACTTACTGCGCTCTCACCGGTTATAGAAGCGATTGGGAATCTTGTCAGTGCGATACTTCCACCGCTCATGAGCATAATAGAGGCGCTGATACCGATATTTACTACAATCATCGGCATCATTGGCACAGAGCTTACAAATGCATTTAATCTCCTTACGCCTATCATTGAGGCAGTAACTCAGGTTGTGACAGCTATGGGAGATACGATTGCAGAAGTATTTAAGGGACTTGTGGGTGCAGTAACCACACCGGTCAATGCGATCATCAATACAGTTAACGGAATTATTGATGCGATAAATGCTTTGAAGATCGAAATACCTGAATGGGTACCGGTCTTTGGAGGAAGTGTATTCAGTCTGAACCTGGCACATATACCTACATTTGCAAAGGGTGGTTTTACAGACGGAATATCAATCGCAGGTGAAGCCGGTACTGAGGCTGTCATTTCTTTTGACTCAGCTTACAGAAGCGCAAACCTTGATTACTGGATGAAGGCAGGCCAGATGCTCGGGGCATTGGATGGCAATGGCGCGGTCAACTCGGACTCAGCACTTGCAGGAAAACTTCTGTCATTCAATGATTTCTCACTCTCAGAGCTTGCATCAGGTGGGAACACCTACGTCTACGATTTCAGTGGAATGCAGTACAATCCCACGATCAATGTCGAGGGAAGTGCTGATAAGGAAGACTGGATGAGCGGACTTGAAGAGTCTAAGTATGAATTTTCAGACTGGCTTGAAGAGTGGTTAAGAAGGAAGAAGGAGGCAGCTTATGCCTAATATTCTTTATTACATTGCATATACAGCGCAGGCAGGTGACACTTTCGACCTGCTTGCGCTTCGCACTTACGGAGATGATAAGCTTGCAAGCTATATCATCAGCGAAAACCCGGACTACTCAGACATCCTGATCTTCGAGGGAGGAGAGAATCTTCTGATACCGAAGGTTGATGATGCTGAGACTGAGGAAGCTGTGGCTCCGTGGAAGAGGTGATGTATGGGAGTTATTTATAACGGTACAGATATCACAGAAGAGGTGCAGGTTAATTCTGCAGTACATGAGATGAATGCAGGAGGACGTGCTGATACGCTCGATATCGTATTTGATGATACAGATCATCTCTGGAGCAGATGGAAACCGGCAAAAGGCGACACCATTAAATTCTCTGATGGCGGAACATCCACAGGAAAGATGTATGTGTATGACTTCACCATAAAGAATAACGAGGTATCAATGTACGCCTGTAATACACCGCCAAAGCTTAAGGATATTTACTCAAAAGCATGGGAGGAAGTATATCTTTCGCAGATCCTTGGAGAATTGACACCTTCTTATCAGCTCAATGCAATAGAGGATGCCTGGTACAGATATAAGAACTGTGATGTCCAGGCTATTTCATTTTTGAATCAGACTGCAGAACTTGAAGGCGCTGTGCTTGTGATTTACGACGACAAGGTGATGCTCATAAATGAGCAGGCGCTTGAAGCACAGGAACCACAATTTCAGGTAGATTGCGCCGGCGCAACTTTAGATATAAGGGATGAGAGAGCTTCCCTCTTTGATGCATGCATCGTGAACAGCGGAGAACACTTCGGTCTGTTCAAAGCTACACAGGGAGAGAGACATTACAGACCACAGGTAGTAATACCCTGCGGATCAGATGCAGAAGCTCACCGGTACGCAAAAGCGCTCTTAAGGATGGCCAACAAAGATAAAACTTCAGTCAGATGGAAAGGACAGCTTATTTCTGAGATGTCCGCCGGCATAACCATAGACCTCATAAACGAGGACAACGTTCCCTGGAGTGGAAAGATGTACTGTTATAGGGTTCGTCACGATTATGCCAAGAGAGAAACAACCATCTACATGAGGAAGCCACTGGAGGGATATTGATGGGAATGGTATACAAAGGCAGGGTACTGTCAGTAGAAGGAAACAAGTGCAGAGTAGCACCCTATGAGGATATAGATCAGGTGACTACGAAGCTTTCAGTACCTGATACTGTAGGTGAACTTAGTAAAGATGATACCGTCGCCTATACGGTATTCAACGATTACTCAGGCGTTGTCCTGGCAAAGTTATAGGAGGCAGCGTATGTCAACACAGGTCCAATGGGGAAAATTAAAATTCAATGTAAACGGAAGAGTGGCCCACGGTGTAAAGAGCTTTGCAGCATCCCTCAAGATGAAAGATGAAGGCTCGAAGTGCAAGAAAAAGTACTCAGAGCCTGAAGAGGTATCATTTTCCATAACAACCCATGTCCTTGCAGGAGGAAATCCCTTGAATGATTATGACTTTCTTAAATCCTATGTAGGACAAAAAGGGCATCTCAAAGTAAATGAAACCTACAAGAAGAAACTTGATAAGTGGCGTGCCGGTGGTGCGAAATTTAAGCTTGAAAAAGTAGAAATGTCAAATGCGGAGATGGACAACTACGGAAGGATTGTAAAGGCTGAGATAAAGCTCAACTTTATTGAGCAGCCAACAAAGAAGACCGGCAAGAAGTCAAAGGTAAAGAAGAAGATTCGAAAACCTGCAGAGAAGATGGTAAAGGGAAAGTGGAAATAAGGAGGTTTTATGCTGGCAAAAGGAAATGCAGATCCTCAGGTCTGCGTAGGAAACCTCGTAAGTACATGGAAAAAAGAAGCGTTTTATGGAAGACGGAAAGGCATACCTGTAGAACAACAGGATATGCCTTTTTCTACGGCCGAAGACCAGCTCGTATCTGACACTGAGGACATGATAAACGAGTTCGAGGAACGTGTTGAGGTCAACGACATAACCGTGACCTATGACGAAGAACTGGGAGTAAGTGTAAACGTGGACGTTGAGATCATAAACGAAACACTGGACGAGGAAGAGGAGGAGGACGATGAGTAATATCGATTTTATTGACATCGACTCAAGGACACTCTATCAGAAATTTATTTCAGCTGTAGAGGAAGAGATTGGCGAAGACCTTCCTGAAGGCGACGAGAGAAGGCTTTATTCAGAAGCGCTCGTTGCAGTTTTGGAAGCATTATTTGCTACAGTAAACGACTCATGCAGGCAGAGACTTCTGCGCTATGCAAGAGGAGAGGTACTTGATGCACTTGGAGAGAACAGAGGCATCACTAGACAGGAATCTGTAAAGGCAACCTGTACAGTCAGATTTTCCATAGAAGAAGCCATAAGCTCAAATATCACCATACCTCAGGGAACAAGGGTAACATCAGATTCAATTCGATATTTTGCGACAGATGTTACAGCTGTCCTTACTGCAGGTCTGACATATGTGGATGTTGAATGCACAGCGAAGGAAGGCGGTGCCAAGTATAACGACATCGCTATAGGCGAGATAAAGACGCTTGTGGACCAGGTACCTTATATTGATTCTGTATCCAATACAACCTCTACCACAGGAGGCTCTGATGAGGAAACAGATGATGAGTATAGAGATCGAATCAGAGCAGCTTCTGCAGCCACATCCGTTGCAGGACCGAAAGCATATTACAGGTACCATGCGATAAATGCAGATCCGACAATAGCAGATGCATACATCGACTCACCTTCTCCGGGAGTTGTAAGGATAACACCCATATGCTACGGCGGAGAAATACCTGGTTCAGATCTGCTTGCAAAGGTGCTTGCAAAGTGTTCTGCAGATGATGTCCGCGTACTCACGGATCAGGTTACAACAGCTGCACCGGATATCGAACAGTATAATATCGAGCTTAAGTACTATACGACATCAGAAGATGAGTCAGCCTGCATCGAAACTATTGAGGGTGACGATGGAGCTATAGCCCAGTACAACGCATGGCAGTGCTCAGCTCTCGACAGAGACATCAATCCTGATAAGCTCAGAGCTCTTATGCTCGCACCTTCATGGGAAAGTGAGAAGGAACTTGTCGGATGCACAAGGGTAGAGATTGTAAGTCCGGTATTCACAGAGCTTGATGCAAGGACAGTTGCAAAATTCTCAGGCACAATGACAGTCACTCACGAAGTGGAGGGCTGATTATGAGATTAGAAAACCTTGATTTTAAGAAGATGCTCCCTCACTGGATGAGGGAGGAAGATTTCGATGTAGCACTTGCTGATGAGATAACAGATGTACTGTCTGAACCCGGAGAGAAGGTAAAGACTTTAAGGACCTGGGATCAGCTGGATTATCTTACATCAGAGGAACTGGATGAGCTTGCATGGGAGATCAACATCGACTGGTGGAGGTCTTCATGGGATCTTGAGACGATGAGGAATGTCGTAAAGACAGCCCAGGCTATCATCAATAAGCGCGGAACCAAGTGGTCTGTAGAGCAGCTTGTTATTTCAGCTTATGGCGAAGGCAAGGTTACGGAGTGGTTTGAAGAGCTTGGAGGACATCCTTATTACTTTAAAATTGAGACCAATGCACCAAGTACCGAGGAAGGCATGAGGGTCCTCAAGTCGATGATAGACAAGGTGAAGCCGGCAAGAGCTCACATGGAGAAGATAGACTTTAAGAGTGAAATTCTTCAAACATTATACACCGGCACAGGACACATCGAAAGCATGACCAATGTGATTGTTATGGATAGCTCTATTCCAGTTGTGGAAGAAGATACGATATACGCAGGAACTGCAGGACAGCATAGACAGACGAATATTATTGGCCAGAACTACGAGCAGGAGATGGACCAGCAGGATACCTTGTATACCGGTACACAGCTAATAAGCTATCACAACACAATCATTTAAGAAAGGAGCATAGTAATGGCAGAGTTTTATGGTTCAGTAATGACGGATCTGGGCGCATCACTCCTCGCAGATGCTGTGGCAGGAACAGCGCAGATCCAGTTTACATCACTTAAGACTGGTGATGGAACATACACGGAGGAGGAGAGAAGCAGAACAGCCCTTCAGGCAAGGACAGCACTCAAGTCTTTAAAACAGTCAACATCATTCTCATCCGTTGAAAGACAGGCAACGGCAAGAGTTGCTCTTGATGCTATCGTCAGCAATGAGTCGCTTCTTACAGGATATTATGTGCGTGAGGTCGGAATCTATGCAAAGGATGCATCAGACCCTTCATCAACTCCTATCCTCTATGCAATTTCGGTTGCGAAGGCAGCAGACTACATGCCGCCGTATGATGGCCTTATGCCTACTACAATCACAGAGAAATATATAACGACAGTAGACAACTCGGCGGAGATAGTTATTGAGTCTACAGGAGCCTACGCAGCAGCAGAAGATCTTGGAAATGTTCCGGACCTTCAGACAACCGATAAGAGCAGTGCAGTTGCCGCCATCAATGAGATTGTTCAGCTGACAGATTTCTTGAGGTACGACAATGCAGGCTCTCACAATTCAAGGTACAGAGGCAAGAACCTTGGTACATCAGTAACTGCAGCGCAGTATGCAGCTATCAATGCCGGTACTTTTGATGATATGTATATCGGTGATTACTGGGTAATCGATGGAATTACCTGGAGAATAGCAGACATCGATTACTGGCTTGGTTTTGGAGATACAGAGTGCACAAAGCACCACATTGTTATCGTTCCTGACCAGGTACTCGGTGAGAATAAGAAGATGAACGATACCGATACTACAGCAGGTTGTTATGTCGGATCCAAGATGTACACAACATATATCGCTGATGCAAGAAACATCGTAAAAGCGGCATTCGGAAGCACTCATATCCTCAATCACAGAGAGTATTTCTGTAATGCCCTTGCATCGGGAGCAGGATACCCGTCAGCAGGTGCGTGGTATGATTCTGAGATTGACCTCATGAATGAGCCTATGGTATACGGTTCACTTTACTACTCGCCTCAGAATGGTGACGGCTCAAAGATCCCGGTAGTTCATACAGTAGACGACAGCCAGCTTGCCCTGTTCAGGCATAACGCAGCTCATATGATTGCACGCCACAGCGACAATACACGTGCGAGCTGGTGGCTACGCGACGTTGTTTCCGCTTCGTATTTCGCGTATGTCGGCGCCTTCGGCAACTGCACCAATCGCGCCGCGTCGGGTACGGGCATCGGCGTCCGCCCGGCTTTCGCTATCTGCGCAGCATGATCTTTCATCCCCACCCCCTCGTGGGGTGGGGATAATACTAAATTAAGGAGTAACCTAGAATGTCAGACGTACCCAAGAGCCAGCGGAGCGAAACGGATTTCGAAGCAGATCATCACATAATCAGACTCAGGCACGATATCACAGAATTTATACTTCTCGATTTTGGATTTTCAAAAGAAAAGAATGAGAAAGAAATCGAGAGATTCAGGAAAATGCATGAATATAGCAGTAATTGCGATGAGATTGTTTCACGCAGACGCAAGAAAGCAGAGAGTTTCGATGAATGGTTTATAGACCTGGAGGCAGAAGCAGTACTTCGCATGCTCAGGACCATACAGACGGAGTACACTATTGCAAATGAAATATATCCTTCAGACACTCCGGCACGGACGATGGAATACTGTGAGAGAAGGAAACATATGAACAATGCGATAACCATGTGTTATGCCCTCATAGCAGAGATAAAATACATTGGACGCACGCTTCCGGTAGACTTCAACAGGTATGAGACGATCACAGATTCAATAGAGAAAGAGATCGCACTTCTCAAGGGTATAAGAAAAGCTGACAACAGGTTTATAAGACCAAATAAGAAGAAAAAGAAGTAAAGGGTAGACATTGATACGTGCGAACTGGTGGCTACGCGACGTTGTTTCCGCTTCGAATTTCGCGAATGTCAACAACAACGGCAACTGCAACAATAACAACGCGTCGAATACGAACATCGGCGTCCGCCCGGATTTCGATAGCATCATAAGTCCTTAGTGAAGGCGATGCTCAAAGCGAAAGGAATGTCTGTCCCTGCAGCAATGCTAAATAACAGCACCGAAAGGTGGAGTCGCCTGTGCCGATTTACTCTATGTGGACGGATGCGTCTGAACACTATCCGGAGTTTAACCGTTCTAGGAGCACGGATTTTATATGGAAATACTTACAGATATGAACGTACTATACGATTCATACAAACTAGCCATGAAAGGCAGTGCATGGAAGGCTGGCCCTCAGAGATTTGAGAGGGACTACCTGGAAGAGATTGTAAAACTTAAGAAGGAACTTGAGAGTGGGAACTATAAACCTTCGCCTGCATCAGAGTTTACTCTGAACGAAAGAGGACACGTAAGACACATTCACGGCGGAGCCATGAGAGACAGAGTTGTCGAACATGCGCTTTGCGACAGAGTGATAAATCCTGCCATAGAACCCTACCTTATCTATAACAATGGAGCGAGTCAGAAAGGCAAAGGAGTTTCATTCACAAGGAATCAGTTCGCAAGAGACCTGCATAATTATTACCTTGAATATGGAGATAATAAGGGATGGGTAGGACTTGTGGACTTCTCAAAGTTTTATGACAACATCAGACACGATAAGGCGAGAGAAATGATAAGACCGCTTATCGATGATTTCTCATATCAGGTGTTCAGCACTATACTTGACACTTTCATGGTTGACGTCTCGTATATGGACGATGATGAGTATGCATCCTGTATGGATAGGAAATTCAATTCCATAGACTACTACGACAATGTAACCAGGGAGATGCGTACCGGCGAGAAGTTCATGGCAAAATCATTAAATATCGGAAATCAGATATCACAGAGCATCGGTATATTTTACCCTACAGCGATAGATAACTATGCCACTGTTGTTAAGGGGTTCAGAAGGTATCACAGATATATGGATGATATAGCAATGATACATAAAGACCGGGACTATATCAGAGAGACCATATATGAGATGCGCTTAGAAGCAAAGAAATTAGGTCTTTTCATTAACGACCGAAAGACAAGAATAGTCAGGATGTCAGACACCTTCGTATTTCTACAGAGAAAGTATTTCGTCACCGAGACCGGTAAGGTTGTGATAAGGATCACACCCAGAGCAGTGACCAGGGAGAGAAGGAAGATAAAAGCCTACAAACGCATCTTGGACAGAGGGATTATTGAATACTCTGATGCAGAGCAGGCAGTAAGATCCTGGATGGGTGCAAACGTAAAGCACATGTCAAAGAAACAGATACAGAACATGAAAGAGCTCTATAAAGAGCAATTCGGAAAGGAGCTAAGATGGAAGTAGCAACAATCAGATTCAGCGATGGTACGGAGATTGAAGCAGAGGTAAACGGAACCTGTTTCATAGTGGACGAAAAACCGGAGTTTCCTGACAATTTCGAAGAGATTGTCATAACAGAAGGAGAATCAGAGAAGACTATCGAGCATGGCCGTTTGCTTGAATGTGCCTCAGTGGATGACAAATACTGGTTCGCAATCGAGGAGATTCCGGAGCAGGAGCGCATTCTTGAGGAGATGCAGGCAAATATGCTCTACATCGCAATGATGGCAGATATTGATCTTGATTCATAAGGAGGTAGGAAGATGGGAAAAAAGTCACACAGCCCCAAGTTCGCAACAGTAAAGAGCATGTACGACAAGGGGCTCTGGTCAAAGAAGAGAGTTCACGATGCAGTGGTCAAGGGATGGATCACACCGGAGGAATACAAAGAGATCACGGGAGAGGATTTCGAGGAATGAGCGACCTGGAATCTGCAGGTGACATAATCGATAAAGCAAAGGTTGGAACACTGATGGCTTTATCAGATGCCATCGTCCTGCAGCAGAACATAATCGACCAGCTCTATCTCACCATAAGCTCTATTGACGTGGACCTTATTGATGAGCATACGCTCGCCCAGATGAAGAGGGCGGCACAGATTGCGGACGATTATGCATGAGGTAAAAAACCATGAGAAAGAAACAGTCAAAGAAGCAGTGGCTCTGGGAGTTCTCAAAAAAGATAGTCGTTATGGTAGCGGTCGTATATGCGGCCGCTATTTTGCATGACAGGGTATTTCTCTGGATATATCCGGAAAGTACAGCCATGACAGTTATGTCGGAACAGATATCCGATGTGTTCAAGATCACTGTTGTGGCATACGCAGTCAAAGCAGGATTTGAGAACGTATGCAAGATCAGGAAATATGATGAGGAGGAAGAAGTATGACACTATCAATAGGCAGTTTTATCTTACTTTTATGTAGCATTTTAACTGCGCTTATCGTGGAAGCGATCAAGCAGCTTGTTCACCTCGATAAGCCGAACATTGCAGCGGCCATAGTATCAGTGATAGTTGGGATAGCTGTTCCTTTGGGGTATGCAATCATCAACCGCATCCCCATAGACACGACAGTGGTGTTGTATATTATTTCGATTGTGGTCCTGTCCTGGCTATGTGCGATGCTTGGATTTGATAAGGTAATGCAGACACTCTCTCAACTCAGGAGATAGCCTATGAAGATTTCAAAGAATGGGATTGATTTTATAAAACAGTTCGAAGGGATTCGTCTCAAAGCATACAAGGCAGTCCCTACGGAAAAGTATTACACCATAGGCATAGGACATTACGGCCAGGATGTAAAGGAAGGCATGACCATCACAGAGAAGCAGGCAGAGGATCTATTCAAAAAGGATGTTGAGCGGTTTGAGAAATATGTTGAGCAGACAGGGCTCCAGCTCAATCAGAATCAGTTTGATGCGCTTGTCTCTTTCACGTACAATTGTGGTCCGGGGACTCTCAAGAAGCTGATAAATGGAAGGACCCTGAAGGAGATACCTGATGCGATGCTTAATTACAATCACTCAGGCGGAAAAGAACTTGCAGGGCTTACAAGAAGGCGTAAAGCCGAGAGAGAACTGTTCCTTAAGGAAACCGACAGCCCCAAAATAGGAATTATCATAGGATCTGCAAGAGCTGACGAAAACAAGAAGTATTCTGGAGGAAAAGCTGGAGATCAGAGACAGAAGGATTCGCCGGATTATTCCGGAGAAGTGTCAATGCAGAGCTTCTATGAACATTCTAAAGGCTGGTATATCTTAAGGCCTAAGGACGCAGAGGTTGCCATGAGGATAGCAGCTGCGATGATTACAGCATGTAATAATTCTCATGTTGGTTACGACCAGTTAGGGCGCTTGGGAATTATGAGCAAGGGTACAGACGCGAAGGAAGATACTGAGTGTGATTGCGGTACACTTGTAAGAAAATGCGTCCTGGAAGCTTCCGGTGTAGATCCTGGGAATTTTACAACGGCAAACGAAGCAGCATTTCTTAAGAAGACAGGACTCTTCGAGGAAAAGATACCTTATAAGACAGGGACAAAACTTTACACCGGAGACGTGCTTGTCACGAAGACCAAAGGACACACTGTGGTAGTTACTGCAGGAGAATCGAGAAGCCTAACGAATGCAGGATTATATCCGAGATACACCGGCTCTACAACGAGCATTGTTCAGGCACTCAAGGAAGTGGGAGAGACAGACACTTCTTTTAGCCACAGAAGGAATATCGCCTGCATGAACAACATACACAGTTATTCCGGTACAGCTTATCAGAATACCCAGATGCTGAACCTCTTAAAACAGGGAAAACTTATCAGATATTAATTAATGTAGAAAAGGGACCGCTCTTGCATGGGCGATCCCTTATTTTTATGCGTAAAAATACAATTCAATTAATCATTATTACATATAAAATCCGTAGACATTTTCAGACATTTTGTAGACATCTTAGTCTCATTCAGACCGATTTTAGACATTTTTAGTCATTTTTTAGACATATACAACCACATACAAAAGCATACATAAACATACATGAAAAAGGCGAAAACACTGAGTTTTTCAATGCTTTCGCCTCTAATTCAGTAGCGTGTGTGAAAGGATTCGAACCCTCGACCTTCTGGTCCGTAGCCATAAGTTCATTGGCTTATTTACTGGGTTTGTAGGCACTTTTTCAGACATTTTGTAGACATCTTGATTTCTTAGTTACCGAAAGCCTGTTCAAGGGCGGTATCAATTTTCTCATTTTCGTACTTGATATGACTGTATACTTTTAGGACCATTTTTTCATCATCGCCGAGCATCTTGGCAATCATCTTCGTGGAGATCTGAGGTACCTGGTAGCAGAGCTCTGTGCAGTAATTGTGACGGAATATGTGAGCGGTCAGATCAGTGATGAGCTTCGGCATCTTCATTTTCTTAGCATTCGGATTATATCCCAGAGCTATGTTCATCTGCAGAATAATGCTGCTCCACATCCTGCGGTAGGCGGTCTCTGTCATCATCTCAGCATTCCTTCCATGAAACAGGAATCCACCCTCAGAAGTATCAACAAATTCCTTTATTCGGGAGATAAGGACGTTTGGCATCGGCACCTCACGTTTTCCTCTGTCAGACTTGGGGTAATCCTTAAGGACAGCCCGGTTCTTATCAAAGACGATAACCTTATTAACCCTCACAACCTTCTTTACCCAGTCAAAATCGAATCTCGTAAGGGCAAGAGCTTCACCCCTTCGCAGTCCCAGGTAATACAGTATATCGAGAAAAGCACGCTTCCTTGGATCCAGTTCGGCTTTATGGAGAGCTTCCTTCTCAAGATCAGAGAGAGGTCTTTTTTCAGGCGCAGAATAATGAGGAAGAGCAATGTCAGACATGATATCATCAAAGGCTCCACGAGGCAGCAGGTGGTCATGAACAGCTTCTCGTACTACCTGGCCAAAGGCACTGTAAATATTCTTGCAGGTCTTTGGATGGTCCATATTTAGGTTTATTATCATCTGCAGGTGAGAATGCCTTATGTCTCCGATACGGACACCGGAGAGAGGCGAGAAGTAATTATTGACTATGGTGCCGTACATCTTTTTGGTATTAAGTTCCCTTGCGGCTTTGGAAGTCTCAAGCCACTGGGAAGCATATTCCTGGAATGAAAGAGAGGAATAAGACACAGCTTCTCCATCATTCACAGCCTGGCGCAGCTCATTTACCATACGCTCAAGATCAGCTGATGATTTAGTGCTCCTGAGGTTTACCCTGTGTTTACTTCCATCAGCATTGAAAGTACCATCCCAGACCTTAGTTCTCCAGTCCTTTGTTTTCTCATTATAGGAATACTTTGCTTTTGCCATAAGAAAACCTCCTTTTTGCGCCGGCGCAAATTATAAACACGTAAAAGAGCCTCACATAAAATATGCAAGGCTCTAGGAAATACTGTAATGTCCTATAGACAAGATTATTAACAATATAGGTGGGGTGACATTCCCACATCTCCGACAAAGGGTGACGGTTGCCTCTTCCGTCCTCAGATATTGTTAATGGGTGCACAGCTGTAAATGCGTTTGACCATACAGACAAATTACGCTCAAAGTTTCGCGCACATTTAAAGTCTTACATGCACTCTATGTAGTATAGTATCATAGAGCCTTTTGATATTCAATTAACCTATATATCTGTAATGCTCTATATACAAAAACCTCGCAGACACACGGCGATGCCCACGAGGTTTTAATATGAAACGTATTAATCTACTAATTATTTAACGATAAATTGAGTGCTTTTGCAATAGCATCCTGTAAAATTCTCGAATAATTTATATTTGCTTTATCAGCCTCAACACTTAACCAATAAGGGATAGTACAATTTTTCTTTACTGAGCGGTTATCTACCTTCTTCCTATATTCATCAAAATCAACATCTACAAAAGTTACAATATCGCCATCATCTTTTGTAAACTCGGAACTATTGGGTTTTGGTAAAGCCTCTCCATCATCCTGCATATCAATACCCATAATACCAATAGCATCCCTTGCCATTTCCATTGCCTCTGCTATTGTTTCTCCCTGAGTGCCAGAATCAAAATCTGGAATGCGGACATAATATCCATCTCCGTCAGGTTTGAGCACAATAGGATATGCCTCCTTAACTGCCATTTCATCCCTCCTATGCGTGTGAATAGAATTAAAAGAGATAGGAACTAGGGGCTATTTGAGCCCCCATTTCCTAATTTCCGCTTGAACAAGCGGCTCCTTTAGTTCAGAATGCCTGGGTACTACTATGCGACCACCAGAACCATTTGTGTAAATATCATGGCTCCCACCGTGACGCTTCAAGTACCAGCCATTCGATTCAAGGAGCTTCACAAAGATAATACGTTTCATAATTGTTACACTCCTTTATTTGATATAATCATTATACGCATTTAATACGTATAAGTCAATAGGGCATTACAAATATGAAGTTATCAAAGTGCGATAATCTTTTAATAATGTAAAGTATCACGCAATTCCATCCTCAGACTCTTTATCATCTGAGATATCTCCACTGCCAGACAGATCCGATCCGTTTGCTAAATATATTCCGGAAACTTCAGACATTCGAGCATATTTTAAGAGATCTTTTTGACCATCCTCATTCAGCCTGCGGAATATCCTAAGGAGCTCTGTTTCGCTTGGAGTATCTTGCTCATTCGAGGCAGCAGGCAGTTCAAGATCTGATTTTACAAAAGCATCAATATCGACTCTGAACATTTTTGCCAGCTCGTCAACAACACCAATAGGAGGCTCAGATGTTCCGGTCTCCCATTTTTGAATAGTTGTGTAGGATTTATAGCCAAATCTGGCAGCAAGATCGTCCTGCGACAGATTATGTAATTTTCTTAAGTATCTATTATTCTTTCCTATATACATACCGATACCTCCGTATACATATTTTATAGCGTGCGTGAATTAAATTCAAGAATAATTGAAAAATATTCAAGAGAAGTATTGACACATGAAAATTATTCATGTAAGGTATTCACATAGGAACTTGAAAATAATTCAAGTGAGTGAGGTAAGAAATGGAATCAGAAAGGAAATACACAATTAAAGAGTTGAGGGCACGAAAAGATGTCACCCAGGAACAGGCCGCTAGAGACCTTGGTATATCTGTACAGACATATAATGCTTGGGAAAGAGATATTTCCAACGTAGCCATAAGCAAAGTAATGGCAGTCGCAGAATACTACGGTGTTCAGTTGAGCCAAATTTTTTTGCGTAGAAACATGAATTAAATTCATGTAATTTCACGGCGCTGGGCGCACTCTACCTAGGTAGAGTGTAATACATATTGGTACATGTTGACACATGTACCAATAAACAATCCTTGACGACTAAAAAGAGAATGCAACGGAGGCGCATTCGTGAAAAGTGAAATCCTACCAATAATTTTACTTAAAATAACATTAGTTATATTAAGCAAGTAATAACACTGATATTCAGAGACACCAATAAACAATCCTTGATGACTAGGAGGGAAGACAATGGGAAAGTATCTAATGGAAATCGAAATCAATGAGAAGAAGATTGATGAGATCATGGAAAGATTGGAAAAAGCCAAAGAAGAGGTATACAGATGTTATTCAGATCTTAAAGAGCTTGGAGTAATACATTTTACTGCTGACGATGCACAAGATAGTACACCGTCAGCATAAAAGTTATCGAGTTTGCTTAGCGAGCATTTTAAATAAGGTGGCAACCGCTTCAATGACTTTATTAACATCATCTATCGTAGCTGGATCACCATGGGTAGAGGATGACGGTGAAGCCTGATTCTTAAATTTATTAATGGCTGCCATTATTTCTCTATCAGTCATATTAACTATCTCCTTCCTTTTTACTTGGGCGGTGGCAGCCGCCCTGCAAGGAGATTATAACACCGGCAGAAGGTGACACATCTAACAATAAACAATCCTTGATGACTAGGAGAAAAAAGATGGAGAGGGACATACAGACTTTATACAAAGTTTTTAAGGTACTTTGCGTTGCAGTAATCCTAATAGCCATAGGAACGATCTGCAACGCAATAAACATAGCACTCCTTAGAAGAGGCTTATCACTGAGCACACTGCTGCAATCATTCCAACGACAGTAGCAATGAAAGCGAGAGAATCAAATGAACAAAAAAGACAGTTTAAGATATAGCGTCTATTCAGACCATAACTCAATAGTAGTTACGCCCATGAATAAAGAAGGTTCAATACATATCCATGGGCATAAGGAATTAAGTTTCTTTATAAAACTACTTACTGATCAAAGCCCAGGATGGAAACTATTTTCAATACTCCGGACTTTGGTAATCGTTGTAGCTTCTGTTGGAGCATATAAGCTTTTATCGCAGCTTTACATTCGGGCTCACTAAGCTTCCGGTAAGCATAAATATATATTCTTAGCTTGCCAATCCGAACTTTTGTCACGACATCAGGTAATGGTGAGTCAAACATTTCATTATCTCCTTTCATTTTACTTGGGCGGTGGCAGCCGCCCTGTAAGGAGATTGTATCAGAAAGGAATCATTATGAACTATCCAAATCAGGTTATGAAATTATCAGAGCTTTTGAAGATGGGATTCTCTGAGAAATTCTTAAGGGAAATATACCGCAGGAATAATCAGAAGATTGCCTGGAAGAATTCCACAGGCAAAAACAGTCCCATATATTTCGACACCGAAGAGCTTGAGAAAGTCAGAAAGGCTCAGTGTGGTATCTGATATGCAGATATTAAGAGAAATCCCATTAGAGGAAAAGGCAGCTATCGGAGAGACTGTTTTGCAGATGATATGTGATACGGCCAACATGCCCCTAAAGGAAAAGGAGCAGTGGATTTCAAAGATCCCGAAGGACTATCGCATAGACAATGACATGACCATCGTAAAGTATCGCATCTGGAATGAGATCAGACAGAGCTGCATTGATAAAGGATATCTTGGCGTCGTAAAGACCGAGGAAGGTCAGCAGGCGCTGAATATATAGAAAGGGGAGAACATGAAGATATTAAGAAAAGAAGAGCTCGAACTTGAGCAGGCAGGAATCAAAGAAGGCGATGAGCTGGAAATTAAGATGGACGATGGAACAGTCTTTTGGGCAACCGCAATCGCAAAGCAGGATGAGAAGATGCTTTTTGTATTCAACGAATGTGTCTCAAAACAGGCCATGAATATAGAAGGCGGAACAGAAGGCGGATATCTTGAAAGTGATATCAGACGCTATCTTAATGAATATTTTTTCGAGCATCTTCCGGAAGAACTTAAAACGATGCTTGCGCCTAATGAGGACGGAGATGAGCTTTGGCTCTTATCCCTTAAAGAAGTTGATGGATGTGATGAGCACTGGGATGCCTGTGAAGGACAGCTCGACTATTTCAAGAGCGAGAAAAACAGAGTAGCAGAGTATGAAGGTGAAACCTGGCCATATTGGCGACGCGACGTTGTTTCCGCTTCGAATTTCGCGTATGTCGGCAACGACGGCGGCTGCGGCGGTAGCACCGCGTCGTATACGAACATCGGCGTCCGCCCGGCTTTCATGATCGAAGCGTAAGCAGATCTTAAAACTCCACCCCCTCGTGGGGTGGAGTAATGGAGGGGAAGATGAAAAACAAATTGTTGAGTCTTTTACTGGGATCTGCGCTCGGACTACTTGCAGGCCAGGAGGCGTGGAAAGCTCAGAATCTCGTATATATCCAAAATGAAACAAAAATAAAAATAAGCGACCTGCCATTTTCAGAGGGCCAGGATTACGAAGTGATGGAGTGCGAATCAGTTGATTCCGATATAGATCCACTTATAGGAACAGAGTCTCCGGAAGGACAGACACACATCTTGAGAGAAGATACACTCTTATATTTCGACGAGGACATTCCATACGATGTGCAGGAGTGTGCTCAGATCTACGGTCAGATGTATGATATCTGCCCGGAGTTTTTAGAAGCTATAGCTTTCACGGAATCCAGCTATATACCGACTGCAGAGAATGGCTCCTGCGTGGGACTGATGCAGATTAATCTCGACTGCAAGGAACAGTTAGAACGCATGGAGAGACTGGGACTTCATAAAGAAGACATGAAGGGCGCAGACGCTTCCATGATAGTGGCAGCGGATTACTTAAGAGAGCTCTTTGAGGACTACAAGGATCCTGCAGAGGTCCTTATCAGATATAACGGCGACAAGACTGGATTGAAAAAATACAGAAAAACAGGTGAGATATCAGACTATGCGAAGAAAGTACTTAAATTATCAGAACAGCTTGAACGAAAACATGGCAAATAAAAAGCACCTGTGGGAGCAGGTGCAGGTTTGAGAATCGTTCGGAGATTCCTTTTAACTACTATATTATACCTTAAAGGAACCTCAAAAGCAAGGAAAACCGCATAAAATGGGAAAAGTTTCGGGG
>JAEEGL013692778.1_pt1 | contig 17302 bp, 15 predicted proteins | sample 9134231 | NCBI WGS metagenome assembly JAEEGL01 (sample SAMN16246548, study PRJNA631951) | gut metagenome | biome: gut microbiome; feature: rumen; material: fiber-attached | host: Bos | place: Iran: Karaj | collected 2018-10
CTGATGCCGTCCAATAGTATATATTTTCTGTTGATAATGAAGTGTTAAAAGAATCTCGATGACTTCCAACAAATTCTGTAGCGTATGTTCCAATCTTTGCTTCTTTTTCTAATACTCCATATAATGTTGGATCATATTTATCTACATTAATATTACCAAAAATATTTAAATCTGATTCAAGTAACGAATATGCTATTCCAATAAAAAAGAAAACAAAAAGAGAAATGATAATATATTTACGTATTGGTTTAGTCTTATAAATCTTACGTTTAGACATATTATCATTCCTCTCTACTATACTATTTATATTATAACACAAAATAATAAAAAGTGTAGGTTTTATGAACCTACACTTGTATATCTTTTCATACCCCAATAAAAGATTAATATACATGGAATTAAATATAATGATACGAGTATTGGAGAGAATGCATATAATATATTTTCTTTTCTACCTATAAAATATAATAATGGATAATAATTTACAAAGGCATATGGAATTATAAAAGTAAAGAACCAAACAAATCCTTTTTGAAATACTCCTATGGGATATTGGGCCATATGTTTTCCTCCATCAGTAAAGACATTTCTTACTTCTAGTCCTTGTACTGTGAAGAAACAATAGGCTGCGGCCATTAGAAATATTCCAAAGAATATTATACAAGCTGAAGCTAACATTAAAATTAATGTTATTACTCTGGTGATATTCCAATCGATATTAAGATTTACTAAGGCTACTGCCATTACTATTAATGACTGGATTAATCTTGATAGTTTAATAAAATCACTATCACTACATAATACTTGAAGTATTATGTTTTTTGGTCTTAATAGTAATCTATCAAAATTACCTTGAATTATTAATACATCAAATTTATCTATGCCTCTTGCGAATACTTCATTAAAGGCAAAACCAAATTGAATAATACTGAAACATAGTAATACTTCATATAAAGTAAAACCTTTAATATTATCAAATTTTGTAAATAAAGCTATTATTATAAAATAATAAGTAAAGAATACTAGTATTTGGGATAGAAAAGATAGAATGAAACTCACTCGATATTCAAGTTCTCCTTTTAAATGCATAGCGAGTGATTTAAAATAAATTTTCATCTATCCTCCTTGAACTACCACTCTTTTAATACTTTTTTGTAGCAAGATATTACCTATCAAGATAAATATAATTATCCAAATTAATTGGATGCACATACCGAAAACTCCGTTTTGTGGTGATATATTACCAACATATAGTCTAAATGGTAAGTCACTGATATATTGAAATGGTAAATATGAAGAAATAATTTGTAAGAACTTAGGAAAGAAAGGGATTGGTACTACTATACCTGATAAAATATCTGCGATAGTAATCATAATATTTACTATACCTTTTTCATTCATTGTGATTAAAGTTAGTATTGGATAAAAGACTGTTAGAGCTGTGACTAAAAAGGTTCCTAAAGTTAGAGATATTAAAAATGATATGAAACTTAAAAGTGAAGCTGGTCCTCCAAAATGAAAAGGGGCTGGTAAAAGTGATGTTACTATTACTAAGGGAATAAATCGTAATAATACATTCGCAAGGCGTTGTCCAATTACTTTAAAATACCACATAAAATATAAGTTTTTTGGTCGTGTTAATTCATAGGAGATTCCTCCCTCTTTAATTAATTTAAAGAGTTCTTGATCTCGTGAAAATTGGTTAACTAAAGCAAGTAATGCTTGATTTAACCATAAATATGTCACTAGTTGAGGTAACTCCATTGGTAGATTTTTACCACCTGATGAGTAAAAGGCAATATAGACCATAATATAGACAAAGCCAAAGAAGAATTGTGTAGCGATTCCTGCCCATGCAGCTGAACGATATTGAAGTGATGAAATGAACTTCAATTTAAAATATGTGATATAAGCACTCAAATCTTATAATCCTCATATAACTTTACGATAATACTATCGATACTTTCATGATCAATTTCAATATCGTCAATTGTTATTTTTTTGGATACTGTATTTAGTAATTCTGAAATTGAGAGGATACTTGTATCTATTACTAAATCATATCCTTCTTTAGATTTTTTCTTTTCTTTAATCCCTTTTTTACGAATTGTTAGTTTATCTTTTGTTTTTAAAGAAACATATTTTTCTGTTTCATATTTAGTTTGTAATTTCTTTAAACTACCATCGTATAAGACTTTTCCTTTTCCTATTAAGATTATTCTTTTTGCGAGTGATGTAATATCAGCCATATCGTGACTCGTTAAAATTACGGTAGTATTTTTTTCTTTATTAAGTTTTTTAATAAAGTCTCTTACTACTTGTTTAGATACTGCATCTAAGCCAATTGTTGGTTCATCAAGAAATAGTATCTTAGGATTATGTAGTAAGCTTGCCGCAATCTCACAGCGCATTCTCTGTCCTAGACTTAATTGTCTAACTGGAATGTTTATGATATCTTGAAGATTTAATCTTTTAATTAGATCTTCCTTAGTAGCTTGAAATTCTTCTTCTGGTATTTCATAGATGTCTTTTAAAAGATCAAAAGTATCTTCTGCGGGGATATCCCACCATAATTGAGATCTTTGTCCGAAGACCACGCCAATATTTTTGACATACTTTACTCTTTCTTTCCATGGAGTCATATTATTAATTATACATTCTCCAGAATCTGGAACTAGAATACCACTTAGTATTTTTATGGTTGTGGATTTACCTGCTCCATTTGGTCCTATATAACCAACAATTTCTCCTTCGTCAATAGAAAAAGATATTTCATCTACTGCTTTCACATCTATATAATCTCTCTTGAAGAAAGACTTTATAGATTCTTTTAGTCCACTTTTTTTCTTAGCGACTTTGAAAGTTTTCGATATCTGCCTAACCTCGATGAATGACATTTTTTAATTTCACACTCCTTCCAACGCAAAAAAGCCACATGTCCAAATACACGGGGTATAAGTCATCTAGCTCTTTTGCAAAAACGTCAAGAACACTATACAACAAAAAATAAAAAAAGTAAAGATATTTCTTTACTTTAATTTAACTGCTGTTCCATAAACAATAATTTCTGCTGCTCCTTGCATTACTGCAGAAGATCCATATCTGATATCTACTACAGCGTCTGCTCCTAAGCTTTCTGCTTCATCAACCATTCTTTTAGTAGCAACTTGTCTTGCTTCTCTAAGCATTTCTGTATAACCAGAAATTTCTCCTCCTACTAAAGTTTTCATACCAGCCATAAAGTCTCTACCAATATTTTTTGATTGAACAATTTCTCCTTTTACTATTCCTAAGGCTTCTTTAGTATCTTTTCCTGGAACAGTATCTGTTGTGACAAGTATCATAAATACACCTCCTAATACTTTTTAGCTTCTTCCTCTTCTCCACCTTTTATTTCACGTACTCGCATAATTAAGGCTAGAGAGATTCCAAATAATGGGATAAGTAATATAATCATCGTGATAATAAGGGCTACTAGTGGAATATCACCTGTTAAAACTCCGGCAAAAGTAAATACTATAAAGAAAAATGCAAAGTATAAAACAAATAATCCTCCAGATAAAATTGCACCCCACAATTTTTTCTTATTCATAATGATTACCTCCAACTAAAGTATATAATAAAATACTTATATTGTAAAATAAAAAAGATATTAGAAATCTAATATCTTTTATCTTTGTTTTACTTGTTCTTCTTCTACTTCTACTCCGTATAGATAATCATCCATCATATCAGTGATGTCATTACCATATTCACCTTTTTTACGTACTGCTTTATTCATTGTATTTGCAACATTACCAGCTAATACTGCAGCTGATGCAGCACATACTAAAGTAGAAGCCATATCACTTGGAAGTGTTCCTAGTGAACTTAATTGTTGTAATTGATCACCGATGTTAGCAACATCTACCATAGCTTGATTCATATCCGCAATAGCATTTGGATGAGATACAATGTAATCCATTGATTGTTCTACTGCTGTTAAATCAAATTGTGGATGTGTTTGAGCATATGGTCTTAATATTTGAAGACCACTATCTACTACATCACGTAATGTAGCATGAGCATTATTACTAATATCAGCTACTCTTTGTAGAGCTTCTGCTTGTGAGATTACACCTGATGCATAATCAAATGATACTGCATTTAGTTGATTATTAACATCAACATAGAATTGATTATAAGCAGCATGTCCTGCAGAGTCTGCAGCATGATATGCATCATTGAATTGCCAATCTGTTAAATCTAGGTGAGCTCTTTCTCTAACATTAGCATTGTTTAAGATATCTTGTTGTGCTTGAGCTTTCATACCTTCTTCAAATGTTGCTCTCTTATCAGAGATATCTTTACCCATTTGATGTACTTGATCTAGTGAAGCTTGTTGAGATTCTATTTGATGGACACGAATAGCATTTATAGCACTTACTGCTGCAGATGTTACAGCAACAGTTGTAAATAAATCTCTAATAAATGGATCATCACGATAATCAAATTGTTCAGCTACAGGACTGTAGTATTTACTTCCTACACTTCTCTTTCCTGCTAAACTTCCTCTGATTTCAGTATTATCATAATAACAACTTTCTAAGCCCATGAAATTTTGAACTATAGCTTCATCATCTTTATGAGCTATGGCAGTATTAAGTCTTCTTCCTAATAATCCTAATTGATGTTGTAGATCAGTATCAAAATCATTAGTCTTACTAAATCTCATACCAACATAACTTAACTTAGTTTGTACAGCTTTAAAGTCTTCTTCTATTCCATGTACTCCACTAGATAATAGATTATTTGCTTTTGTTCTACAATCTATAATTGACTGAACATGAACAGAAGCTTGTTTCATTAATTCTCTTCTTTTTGCTTCTAAGCTTCCATCTTCTTTACCACTCTTAGTCATTTTTTCTTCTAGAGCTTTAATTTGTCCTAGTAAAGTAAATAGTTTTATATAATCATTTCTTATTTGAGTATTTAATACTTCTACTTTAGCTAATCCAAATTCTTTTAACTTAGATAAAATAAGTGGATTAATTTGATTATTCATATCAGTTTTTAATTGAGTACCTTTATATTCTTCAAATAATACTTCTAATTCTGCATCTGATAAAGTAGATAAGCGTTCTTCTATAGTCTTCATAGCTTTTTCTGCTCTTGCAGATGTTAGTAATTTACCAGATAGTTTTCTAAAGAAACTTATTCCTGCTTTTAGTGTTGCAGGTACAATATGAACAATATTGTAGGCATAGTTACCACTATGTAATTCATCTTTAAAGTTTTTAGATATTCTTAAGTTACTTGCTTGATAACGTTTGCAATCTTTTGCTCTAATATCAAGATCTGTAGTTAACTTATCTAATATATCCTCAACATGTGGTTTTACCACCGTTTCTTCTTTTTCTTTTACTTCTACATCTACATATTCTACTTTTAATTTTTGATTTTTACTCATCTTAGCAATACTATTAATAATTTGATCAGTATCAGAACTTATCTTATGACATGGGAATCCTTGAATCATAGTTGGTTCTGCTAAAGCTTTAATTCCAAACTTTTGTAAGTTTTCATCTTTAGCATATACTTGATAATTATCATTAATATCTCTAAATAGAGTAATTATTTCAACATCATCGTCTTCTTTTTCATCGTCATCATCATCAACTGGAGGTTTAGGATCTTCTGGAGGTGGTACTGGATCATCACCTTTTGTATTTTCTAAAGTTATATTTCTAAACTCAACTGTATAAGGTGAGAAATCATTATTTTGTCCAGATAGAATATCTTCTACATCTTCTGGTAACAATTCATATCCAGCTATACCTTCAAGTCTTACTTCATCACCAATTGGTTCGATATCAAATCTATCAAATACTGGTTTATAAGCATAATATTTATCACGATCTTCGTTATCACGGTAAATAATAATATTTTCTTTCATGTCTTTACCGGTATCAGTTGATGCAATTTGTTCTTCTTCCTCAACAGGTTCTTCTTCAACTACTTCTACAGGTTGATCTTCTGTCTTAGTATCTTCAAGTGTAATATTCTTGAATTCTACTTCGTATGGTGAAAAATCATTGTTTTGACCAGCAACAATATCTTCTACATCTTCTGGTAATATTTCATATCCCGCGATATCTTCAAGTCTTACTTCATCACCAATTGGTTCAATATCGAATCTATCAAATACTGGTTTGTAAGCATAGTATTTTTCATTATTGTCACGATATATTGTAACTCTATCAGTAACTTTTCTTTCTAAATCTTCATTTGCCTCAATAGAAGGCATAGTATCTTCTACATTAATATCTTCAGATACATCTTCTACTACTTCTTCAGGAATAGTTACTTCTTCATTATCTATAACTTCTTCTTTAGTAGTTTCTTTATCATCTTCTACGACATATTCAGGTATTTCTCTTATCGTAGAAGACATTTGATCTTTTGGTATTTCTTTAATAGTTGGTGCTTTTTCTTCTTCTTTTTCTTCTTCTTTATCATCTTCTACTACAATACCAAAATTATCTTTATAGTAGTTTGCTAAATAATCAGTATATTCTTCATCTGTTTCATTTACTTCTCTTTCTCTAGGTCTCTTTACTTTAGTTCCTGGAACATATTCAGCACTTTCTTCTACTTCATTTTCTTCTTCTGGTACAACAACTTCATTATTTTCATTTAATTCATAATTAGTACCAAAAATTCTATTATAGTAGTTTCTTAAGAATTCTACATATTCTTCATCTGTTTCATATACGCCTCTATTACGAGGTTTTTTATAGTTTGTTCCTGGAATATATTCATCACTTTCATCTTCTGAATAGTCATGAGTATCTTCCTCTATTTCTTCTTTATGTTCTTCTTCATTTATTTCAGTATCAACAAACTCTACGATATATGGAGACAAATCATTATTGTTGTTGGCAACTAAGTTATCTACATCTTCTGCTTTAATTTCAAAACATAGTCCATCATCAACTCTAATTTCTTTTCCCACTGGTTCAAGATTAAATCTTTCAAAGACATTACTACGAGCATATATTTTTTCTTTGTTCTTTGGATCTCTAAAGAATGTAATCTTTTCTTTAACACCATTTTGTTCTAATTGTACTCTTTCCATTACTTCTTGCATATCTTCTGGAGCTTCTCCAGGAACATATGAAGTTGTATCAACTGGTTCTTTTACAATTATTTTTTCTGGCATCTTTGATGCATTTTTCTTAATATTTTCAATAGATTTACTTTTTACAATTAATACTCTTTGTTTACCTTTTAATTGTACTTCCGTTTCTATTCCATATAATGCTTCTACTAGATTTAGGATAGATTTATCGGCATGTGCTTTCTTTTCTTTTGCAAGTTCATCTAGTATTTCTTTACGAATTGTTTTAATTCTTCTCTTCTGTTCTGCAGTTCTTTCTTTAGCAGGTATTGCTATGATATCTCCTAAACCTTTTCTTTCTAGAATAGCATTAACTAATTTTCTACTTCTAAAGTTATCAGTTAATTCTTTATATTCTGCAGCACTTAATCCTAATTGTTTAGCTGCTTCAAAGTCTTTGCGAACTCTATTTCTCTTTTTAACTAAAACATTTAATTCTTCAGTTAATCTATCTATTTCTTTTCTAATATCAATAGATTGTTCGTTTTCAGCTAATTTTTCACCCATGATTTCTTGAATCTTTTTATCTAAATCTTCTGGTTGTTCTGAAATAATACTTGTTTGATCTTTTAGTATTTCTTTTATTCTTTCATAAGATTCTGAATAGTTTTTCATTCTTTCAAGAATTGCATCTTGTACTTCACTAATTCTTTGTTCAATATCTTCTAATGTTTTTTCAAATGGTGAATAGTCTCTTGATGATTCTTCAACTAATGTATCTAATTGATCTGATAATTTAATAATCTTATCAGATAACATTGATATTTCTTTAGAATCAGTAGATGAAGTTACTTTATTTCTTAATTCTACTAATTCATCTCTAATTCTTTTCATTATTTCTTCTTCTGTTAAATTCAATTTTTCTTTTTTAACACGATATACAGTAAATGGATTGATTAAAGTTTCACTAACTCCTTCATAGTCAATAGCTCCTTCAAATGCTATTTCTAATTCATCTTTGTTGTCTACTTTAATTCCTGCTTTTTCCATTTCAGCAAAGATTTTCTCTCTTTGTTCTTCTTCAGTCATACGAATTCCATCTTGTGGCCATTCACCTTTATAGACTTCTTCACGTGTAACTTTAAATGGAATATTCTTTTCATATGTTCTAGTAACTACAAAGCGAGAAGTTTGTGTTTCACTTATACCATTATTGTCATCTGCTCCAACATAGCCAATATGATATTCACTCTCATTACCAACTTCGATGCCAGCTTCTCTCATCATTTTAAAAATAGCTTGATCTTGTTCTTCTGGAGTCATGTTGCCATCTAAAGGTAATTCACCATTAAATACTTCTTCAGTTACTGTTTCTTTTTCATAAATTACATCTTCCATAAACTCACCACCAAACTACTTATTATCATCATCAAACTGCATCAAAACCTCATTTATCATTTGAAGTTCTTTTTCATCAGTAATATCACTTAATACTATTTTTGATTGTAGTGGATCAAATGATGATACATATATGTTCTTACGTCCATTTGATGCGACAGAATTATCTGTATATCCAACATAAGATTTCATTGTATCTTCTGAATCAAATGTAAACAATATTTCACAGTCTACTGTCTTTCCATCTTTCTCTAGTTGAATCTTTTCATTTTCTAAATCAAATTCCATAAATCACATGCCTCCACTATTCTCATTTTATACTATTTTAGTTTATCATTATCATAAAAAAAAGTCAATGTAATTGACCTTTTTTAGCTATCTACTTCAATACGCATAGTATCGCCTTTTTTAATCTTATCTTCACCTTTAATTCTAAAGTAATAAACTACATATTCTTCTTTAGTTGTACTAAATTTTTCTCCCTCAATTGTAGTTGTTTTTTGATCAGTCATCAAATTTTGTCCAGCATTGTTTTTTAATATTTCTATTTCAGCTGATGAATTATTAGTTATTACTAGTTTATATGGTGTTTCTTCTGGATTTATCTTATTCTTTCTAAAATTAGTTACTTTTAAAGTATATTCTTTTCCTACTAATGTTTGTAGATCTAAATCTAAGTAACTATTAGTGTTCTGTTCCATTATAGAAAATACAATATCACTTTTATGAGTTTGCTGTTCTCCACTTCTTACATATACCATACATCCCAATAATATAACAACAGCAAACAAGATACCAAAGGCAGTATATAAAAACTTATAAGATGCGACAAAACTCTTAAATTTAACACTAAATGGTTCATCATCTGGTACTGCAGTTTTTTCTTCTTTCACAACCTTTTTTGGTGTAGTTTTTGATTTACTTTTAGTAGTAGTACTCTTCTTTTTCTTTTTTTCTTCCATATTATCCTCCTATTTTTCTAGTCTGGCTTTTACTGTATCACGAACATTTTTTAATTTTTCATTTTCTTCTTCTTTTAAAGATGATCTAAGTACTGAAGATGTAGTATCTTCATTTATTTTAACATCTTTACTTATTTTAGAATCTAATTGAATAGTTCCTTGTATATGAGTTATTTTATCATTCATTATCTTAAATGTTAAGTAATCTTCTCGATTATATTTATTTTTTTCTAAATCTTTATTTTTCATTGAATAAGATATATCATATTTATTCTTTTCTAAATCAAGAGTCATATTAAACATTAAACTATTATCATCTTTTTCAAGTTTAATAGTACCTATCTCATTACTTGATTCATCATAGACCATTATATTTGTTTTTTTGTTGTCTGATTCAACTGTTGCTTGATACTTAACTACATTGTTTTCTGAATAGTAGAAAGTACCACCTTTCATATCACCTTCATAAGTATATATTTGTTTTTGATCATCTTTTAAATAAATAACTTCATACTTAATAGGTTTGTAATACATCTTAGTAACAAAAATATTAATAGTATAACTTTCATTATTCTTTAAATAATGTTTCTTTTCATTTATTTTTAAATCATCTAATTTGGGATATATTAAAGACATTATTTGACTTGCTCTATCATCACTTTTTATATCTTTTAAGATATTCTTTAATAATTCTTTATAATTCTTATCAGTTATTTTATATGATATTTGTCCTACTGAGATAGTATCTTCACCATAAATAGTTTCTACATCATAGCCTGTTAAATCTTCTTCTGTAATATTATTTTTAATAGAATCTCTAATAAAATTATATAAATAAATAATATTATCAGTAGTATCTACTTTATTTCCTTCTTCTTCTATATATGATTCAAAATAATTAGCTGCTCCATCATTAACATAATTACTTAATACCTTATCAACAAAGATATATTTTGTAGAATCAGATATTAAGTATTTTCCATGAAATAAATTTTCTTTTCCTAGTTTTTCATCTACTTCTGCATAAACCTTTTCATTTTTCTTATCATGGGCAAATAAATATGTAGTATTTACTTGTGATAAATTATGTAGTTTTTGGTATTTTTTCTTAAAATCAGGATCGTTTTTACTTTTATTAAGATATTCTTCACTTGAAAAATTCATCTTAACAGTACCTTCTATTTGAAAGTTATCTCCTAAGTTATAATCATCTGAAATTGATAAATACTTTTCACCTTTTTCAAAAACATTATCTATTACAACTCCAAAAATATATTGTTTTTTACTAATTTTTGAATAGTGTAAACCTATTAGTATTAAGCCAACAGCAATACCAATTAATAGTAAGAAAAATATAACTTTAAATAGAATTTTAAAAAAACGCTTCACACTATCACATCCTACCATATCAATTATATCAAAAAAGAGGTATATGTCAAACATACCTCTTTATTTTTATTTAGATTCTGCGATAATTCCAATCTGCCCCGATAGTTCCTTTTTTCCTTCTTTTTGTTTACTACCAGTATTATATATAGCTGTTATTTTTATGGTTGTTTCTTCTCCAGGGCCTAATATTTTACCACTAATATCAGATATACTTACCATTAATGGGGATATTTCTTTTAACACCTTAGAATCACGGTAATTTGGACTTACAATTAAACTTACAATTGATGCTTCTACTGTACCTTCATTTTTAATTGTAGCTTCATAATCTACTTCATCATGTTCTTTAAATAATTGAAAGTTCATATTTAGTATTTTACCTTTACTTTCAATTTTAAAAGTACTTACAGGATCTTTTTCTCCTCCTTTTACAGAAGACATCTCTCTAAATGAAGTAAAACGAACATCAAATATTTCTTCTTCTTGTTTAACACGTTCTAAGCTCATTGATAATACCATATATCCTATAGCCATTGAAATAATTGTAAGACATAGAATTACAATAATAACATTTTTAATATTTCCTTTTTTCTTCATTATTGACATTCCCCTTCCATTCTATTATTAATAGATCCTTTATAACAATAAGAATACTTATTATCATCTTCAAATTCAATGTAGGCATATACATTACCATCTTTTATATAATACCAACTGTTTTTAGTTGGGTAAATATCATCTATTGGTATTAAAGATAATGGTATATCTACATCTTCTTTATTTAAATTAGTAATATGTTCTTTTTCTACATATTCTTCTAATTTCATATATGTTTTATTGGCATAACTCTTCGCAGTATCTTCATCTAATTTTTTATTTCCTTTTGGATTTTCTTTAATAAACTCTTTAGAATATAAATCTAATTCTAATAATGTAGTAGTAACATTGTTAGTTTCAATACCATAAATTCTAGCAATTTCTTCTAAAGATTTAACCTCTTCAGATGTATTTGTCTTAATTTTTAATTCATTGAGAATATTATTCCATTCTTTATTAAAGCTGTTATATTGCTCATCACTTGCATGGATTATTTCTACTTTTGAATTATTTTTTAAAATATTATTTTCTATTAGTATAGTAATAATACTTTTTATACTACTGTTTAATTCTTTATTCTCTATGTTTTGATTATATAGAAAAACAGATGAATTGTCAAAGAAGAAGATATGGTAGATTTTGCCTTCTGAATCAAGAACTAAAGCAAAATCTGTTGCATCATCTATTTTTATTTTAATAAGATTTTGATATTTATTTGTTTTAATAAAACCATCACTTGAACCTTGAGATTTTTGAAAATCTGGAATCATTATGGCTACTACGTAATAGATAATTGCGATGACTACTATAGATATTTCTATAAATATTGTTATTTTCTTATTCATAGACTTCACCTATTCTACAACGTATCTAGGTGCAAGTTCTAAGTTTATAACTAAGCCATCTGTTATATCAGTTCCTTCTGGTAGAGATTGACTTGTAACATAACCAACACCATTCATTTCTACATGAACACCTAATTTAGTTAATAAATCTTTAGCTACTTTAGATGATAATCCTGTAACATTTGGTATTTTAATATTTGGATCATTGGTGATTAAGTAAATAGTATCATTTGTAGTAATTATATCTCCTTTTGTTGGAGTTTGTTTTATTACTTTATTACCATTTCCTAATACTACATAATGAATTCCATTGGCATCTAGTGTTGTTTTTGTTACATCTAGCTTTTTATTTACAAAACTCGGAACTTTATAATCTTTTATTGGTATCGCAACAGTTTGAGTATCACTATTACCATAGTATTTAGAAATATTTTGTACTATTTCTTTTACAGCGTTACTTATTGGTTTTTGAGAACCACCTGATGGGCGTTTTACTGATGCATATATTATTACTTGAGGATTAGATTTTGGATATATTCCAGAGAAAGATGAAATAATATCTTCTTTTCCTTGTAGGTATCCTCCTCCTCGTTCACTAGCAATTTGGGCAGTACCAGTTTTTCCAATTAATTCTCCACCGTCAATACGGTAACCACTACCAGTATTACCTATACCATTTACAGTGTCATCCATCAAAGAAATCATTTTTTGTACTGTTTGAGTTGAAGCAACTCTTTCAATTTCTTCACGTTTATTTTCTACTGTTACTTCTTTTGTTTCTGAATCGATTATTTTTTCTACTAGATATGGTTCAAGTAAGATACCATCGTTAGTAATACTAGTCATTGCTTTAGCATTTTGTATGGCTGTTGTGGTTATACCTTGACCAAATCCTGCATTATATATTTCTGTTTCATATTTAAAATCAAGTTTACCTTTACTTTCATTAGGTAACTCTATACCTGTTTTCTTACCAAATCCTAGTTTTTTAAAGTATTGTCTTAACATTGTACTATTCATATGACGATTAATCATATTAATTACTCCAACGTTACTACTATAAGCATAACCTCTATCGAAAGAAATAACTCCCCATCCATCACGGTTCCAGTCACCAATTACAGTACCATCACTTGTTTCATAAGTGCCTGAACGATATGTCTCAGAACCATCATATACTCCGTTTTCCATAGCGGCCATATAAGTAAATGTTTTCATTGTACTTCCAGGTTCATATGGAGTCTGACAGAATATATCCATATAATTTGTAATATTTCTAAGATTTGGATCAAATCCAGGATCTGATGCTGTTGCAAGGACTGCACCTGTATGTGCATCTAGTATTGTTACAGTAAACCATTCCCAATCATAACCTTTATCAGAATTAGCAATTGCTTGTTCTACAAAGAATTGAATACTTGAGTTAATCGTTAAATAGATATCTTTTCCTTGTACTGCATCTTCAGTATATACTGGAGTATCTGGAATACGATATCCCTTTAAATCTTTTTGATAAGTAATAGATCCATCTTCTCCTCGAAGAATAGTATCATATTGTTTTTCAATACCCATTTCTCCTGTTGTCTTACCATTTTCATCTTCTTTAGCGTATCCTACTACATATGAGGCAAATTGACCTTTTGGATAATACCTTTTAAAGCTTTCAATAAAACCTAATCCAGGAAGATTTAAATCTTCTATTTGTTTCTTAGTTATTTCATTTAAACCTTTACCTTTAGTACCAAACTCTGTTTGATATACATTTTCTTTATTTAAATAATGTAATATTTCATCTTTTTCCATGCCTAAAACAGGAGCTAAGGCTTCTGCTGTTTCTTCTTTATTAATGACATGTTGGGGCTTCTTAGGATTAGTTGTACGTCTAGAATCTAAGAAAGCAATTAATTTATATGAGGCAACATTTTGAGCCAGAGCATCACCATCTGCTGAATATATTGTTCCTCTTGTAGCTGTAATTGAATCTGTTTTGGTTGTTCTTTTACTAGCTAATTCTTTTAAATTAACTCCATCTATTTCACTTGATGTTCCTAGTTGTATTACTCTTCCTATCATTACACAAAATAAAAGAAGAGATGCAAAAATAAACAACTTGGAATATTGAATATTATTTTTTCTCTTCTTTCTTCTTTTCAACTAAATCACGTCCTAATACGTCTAACTGTTTTCATCAACTACAGTCTTAATATTACTATTATTATAGCTTAATCCTTGTTCTTCTGCAACAGCCTGTATCTTAGTAAGTGATGCTAATTCATCGATTGCCATTGCTAAAGACTCATTTGTTTTCTTTTGAACTTCTATTTCTTTTTTCTGTTTTTCTACTTCAAAATTTATTTTAGCAAGAGTTGCTTTGGAAAAAACAATAGAAACTGGTGCTAAAACCAATAAGAAAACAGCTAAAGTATATAGTAATCTTTCAAACTTTGATGTCTTTTTTACCACCTTTTTCTTCTTTTTTCCCATTTTGTCCTCCTATTTTATTCTTTCGATGACTCTGAGTTTTGAACTCCTTGCTCTCGGATTTGCTTCAAGTTCCTCTTTACTAGGAACAATAGCCTTATTAGAGACTAACCTAAAATCAGGCAAGTAACTCTCAGGTATATTTGGCATACCTTTAACTCGATCATCTACTTCACATTTTTCTTTAAAGTAGTTTTTTACTAGTCTATCTTCTAATGAATGGAATGTAATAACACATACCCTGCCTCCTACTTTTAACATACTTAAGGCTTGTTCTAAGGCAGGTTCAATTACATCTAATTCATGATTAACTTCTATTCTTATTGCTTGAAAAATTTGTCTTGCTGGATGTTTATCAAGTCTAAACTTCATTGGAACAGCTGTCTTTATTATTTCAACTAATTCTAACGTTGTTTCAATTGGTTTAGTCTCTCTATATTCAACTATCTTCTTAGCAATATTATTTGAGAATTTATCTTCTCCATATTTATAAAATATTCTACTTAAATCTTCTTTCGAATATGTATTTACAACATCATATGCTGTGAGAGTTTGAGTTTGATCCATTCGCATATCAAGTTTTGCATCATTATGAAATGAAAAACCTCGTTCTGTATCATCTAATTGAGGCGAAGAAACCCCTAAGTCGAATAATACTCCGTCAACTTCGGTTACACCTCTTTTATTTAGTTCTTCTTTCATATGGACAAAATTACTCTTGATGATAGTGAAGTTAGCACCGATCTTTTTTAAGCGATCGGTGCTATGCCGAATTGCTTCACTATCCTGGTCAAAGGCGAATAAATAACCCCTATTTATTCTCTCCAAGATGTTACTACTATGTCCGCCATAGCCTAATGTTGCATCCACAATAATACTATTTTCGTTTAAATTTAGGGAGGAAATAGTTTCATTGAGTAAAACGCTTATGTGTTTTTCCATTACAGATTCACACTTTCATTAAATAAATTTTCGGCTATGTCTGACATATTGTCCTTTGTAGAATCAAAGAAATTGGTCCAGTCTTCTAAAGACCATATTTCTAGTCGATCTCCAGTACCAATTACAACACACTCTTTGGATAAATGTGCATAATCGATTAATGGAGTAGAAATATTAATACGACCTTGTTTATCCAATTCTACACCGGTAGCACCTGACATAAAGAAACGATTAAAATTTCTCGCATCTTTCTTAGTGAAAGGTAATGAATTAAGTTTTTCACAGATATCATTCCAATTTTTATTAGAGTAAACAAAAAGACAATTTTCGATTCCTCTAGTAACTATGAAAGAATCTCCTAGTTCCTCACGAAACTTAGCAGGAATAATGATTCTTCCTTTTTCGTCAATTGAATGATGATATTCTCCTATAAACATATTCATCCCCCACTTTTCACCACAATCAACCACTACTTAATAATATATTACATAAACTAAGTTCAAAAGTAAAGTTTAAAAAAGAAAAATGTATAATTTTTACATTATCTTTACAAAAATAAAAAACTGTGGATTTTTTCCACAGTCATATTATATACAACTTAGATACAATTCGATGAACCATCGGCATAAATATAACAACGACCATAATATCCTGAACTTGTATCAACACTTCCATTTCTACGGGCACTACCAGCTACTACTCCATTAATTGAACATCCATAAGTCACTTCATTTGATCCACATTGTGATGCAGCAAAAGCACTTTGAAGAACAGCAACATTTTCGTCATAATAGATACTATCATAATTATATTCAGCATCGTCTTCATTCCATGTTGCTCCTCCACCTTTAAGATAATATGCTTGATTATCTTTTACAAAACCAGCATAGCTTTCTATTACAATACCATTAGCAATAACATGTTTTAAAAAGAATGGATATCCATAATTGGCAATTGCTTCTTCATATGTATTATAAGTTATCGCCCCATTTGGAATTTCTTCCCCTATATGGAAATATAAATCACTGAAAGTATATATTTCTTTGCTTACAAGTTTAGCTTGTTCAGTAGCTTGAATGTATGTAACTCCAAATGATAATGATAGTGATTGAGATGTGTTTGGTAACTGATTAGCATTTATATCAGTTTTGTATTCTACTCTTATTTTGTATGTGTTTTTAGAATTTGAAGATAATAAATCATATTGATTTATTGATATTTCATCACTATATATAACAGTATAATTAATGTATGATGGGATGTCGGTTGTTTTTGTAATTGTATCTATCATAGCATCAATAGATCCATCATTTCTTGCATCCACAGTAAATTCATAGAAGTCTCCCGGTTTAGATAAATGAACAGTAAATGATACTGTTGTTTTACTTGTATCTATTACTGGAGTATTTGCAGTTACACTACCTTCTATAACCTCTACATTATCCCAATAAACATTCCAGTTATTCGCATCTACATCTGTTGTTCCATTGATAGATAGTGTTGTGGTTAGGTAAGCATAGCCTAATCCAAATAATAGAATTACTACGAACAAGATAAGTAATATGTTAAAATTTCTTTTTCTCATATTA
>JAEEGL015573288.1_pt1 | contig 17302 bp, 14 predicted proteins | sample 9134231 | NCBI WGS metagenome assembly JAEEGL01 (sample SAMN16246548, study PRJNA631951) | gut metagenome | biome: gut microbiome; feature: rumen; material: fiber-attached | host: Bos | place: Iran: Karaj | collected 2018-10
CCTTTTCACGGAGCTCGGCGCAGCGTTTGAGCTGTAACCGCCGAGGGTCGTATATCGAGGCGGTGGTGCCCACTCCAAGCCTCCCAAATGAGCCCTCCAGGGGCTCACTCCAATTTTATTTGGGTTTCAAACATAGGAACTATTAAATATCTTCTCTAAACTTGATAATTTTTGCCGGATTGCCAGCCATAATAGCATTGTCTGGCACATCCTTAGTTACCACGCTACCCGTCCCAATAACCGCATTCTTGCCTATTGAATTGCAATTGAACAGAACGACAACGTCAGATCCAACAAAAGCATTATCGCCAATTGACAATGGTTTTCCTTTGGGCTTATTTCTATAATCATAGCCATGATCGTGTGATATGATTTTGACTCTATGCGCCAAATGTGCTCCTTTCCCAAGGACAACGCCTCCTGTAAAATCAATGTCACAACCATCTCCTATTGTCACCTCGTCTGCGATGGTCAAAAAGCTATCAGACAGATTTTCAGACGTAAAAGCGACATCTCTTCCTACAACTATTTTATTCCCAAGACTTATCGCTCCTGGATAGCGATAATTGATTCCCCTGCCGACGCGAACAGATTTCCCACATTTCGCCACATTGCAGCGAAATAGAAAGGAAGTGGCGCTATCCGCAACTTTCCTAAAGAGTATTACCACACCCAAAAGAACACAAGATAATAACCCTTTCGGCTTATTGTTCCAAATGCTATTTATTGCCATTATTAGGTAAATTTAACCAACTTCCGAAAGTATCGTTCCATGACTCGGGGTAAAACGGCATCAACCCCTCCCAGTGATAAAGCGTCAATTCTCCGAAATATGGTTTTCCGTTTATATCATAAAGATCCACGCGAACGTGTGGAAATCCTTTTGATAATGCTCTTGCCAACTCCAACATCTCGTTAAACGATTCAGGCTTCTCTGGAGGAACATCCGCAAGTGGATGACTACATCGCAAATCCAAGTGATTATAATCCGTATCAAAAAAGTCAAAACAGGGCTCATCGCGTTTTTGTCTTTCGGATGCAACAAATAAAGCTTTTGGCTCACCGTTAAAACAGAAAAATTTATAATCCCGCAACTCACCGGTCTTAATATCCTCCATGTATTCTTCGGCTATTATTCTCCTGGGGACATCTTTATATGGCCATTCTCTAGAGATTAAATATGCATTCCGTTTAAGCGATCTTTCTATTTTTTCTTTAGCGCCATTGATGTCGAATTGTTGTTTGTTTCGACAAATAACGACACCAGTATTTCCTCCACCATGTGTCGTTTTCAAGACAAACTGGTTAGGAAGGCTTTTGAAATCAATGTCATCAAATCTGTCCCAGACACCTATAGTTTTGATGATATATTTCTCACCCACTTTTTCTTTAACATAATCCTTAACAGCATACTTATCTACAAGGGTTGTATAAATAGGTTGATGATCATATAATTTCAGCCATTGAAGCTTCTCATTATAATTCTGAGGATTGTTTAGGTTTAGTTTATGTCCGGTTCTAACCCTATACTGCAATTGTGTATATTGCTTGTCCGTCAATAATTTATTCAGGTGAAAATCCCTAAAAAAAACATATAAGACCCAGTACACTCCGTCTTTTGTAAATAATCTTCTCAGCTGTTCCTTCCCTATATTCATTTTTCCTAACTTTTACAATTAATACTTGAATATCACTTTTATCATTTTAAGTGATTCTGTGAGATAATTAAACTCTTTCATGGCGATTACAGCACCACACCCGCCAATAACATCAGCCTCATCAGGATGCTCCAGTGCCCAACTAAGCTTATTTGAGAAATCATAAGCATCAGCAGGATTAGCCAGAAGAGCACTTTCCCCATCGTTTAAGAATAGTGGGAAATCTCCTACTTTCGTAACCACAACAGGACGCTTTGACAAAAGATATTCTCCCATCTTCGTGGCGAAACCATATTTGGCCTGAACATTATCCGGGCGATCGAGTGCTAATACCGATGCTCCACAAAGATATGACGGCATCTCCGTGGCAGATACTAAGCCGGTGAATACAATCTTCTCTTCAAGACCAAGAGAATGAATCAACGCCAAATTGCCGGACTTGTCTTCTTTTGAAGGTGTCCGGCCAATGATAAATAACTTCACTTCCGGATGTGCTTTTGATGTTATTGCAAAAGCTTTAATAAGTTCATCTACTCCATCTTTATTGTTAGATATCGTTCCGCAATAGGCGATGTATTTTTCGTTAATTGGACGAGGCTTCACATTCTCAAATCGCTTGGTATCGGTAACGATGTTAATAATGTGAATCTTTTCCGCTCCCACTCCATTGTCAATATAATACTGCCTCAAAGCTGTAGTTATTACAAACAAACCGTCAATCTTTTTATAATATGCTATCTCTTTTTTAGGATTTATCTTAAAGAAACGGTTGCCCTGAACTACAATCTTTGGATGTTCGGTATTCTCTACATATATTTCGATCCCTCTTTTTTTCAACAGCAGGGGAAGCATATCAACACCACCCAGTAAAAGCACTTTATCGCCTTTCTTCAGTTTGAAAAAGAACGATAAGAAATACCATAGTATTGACAGGTATTTTAATACTCCTAATTTGATATATCCTTTATCCCAATAATAATGAATTTGAATATTTGGGTAATCGTATGGAACCTTATCCAAGTTTTCGCTTGGAGAAAAAAACACAACTTCCGCTTGTACATCAAGCTCTGAAAATCCCTTCAAGAAAGCCAACAAGCGATTCCCTTTGGCTGTGTTAGGAATATATCGACGGTATAGTATATAGAACATGAAAAGGATATTATTGACCTATTATTGAATGATACTCTAAAAAAGTAATTGCCGATTCGGATTGTAAATAATTGTAAAACGAGAATAATGAAATACAAATAAGACAACTCACAAATAATATTGCCCAGTCTTTATTAATATATTTAAGAGTTCTAAGATATATCACTATTAATAATGGTGCGACATTCATGTTTAGTCGAGATGTAAGCATATTTCCCAACAAAACAGATAACATTGACATAATTATGGCAATTTTATAAAAAAGGACATATTCGTATTCTGTTTCTTTTTTTAAACCATTAACAAGCATAATTACAATAAAAACTCTCATTGCTAGAAAAACAAAATTACCCAAGGATACTGATCGGGCAATGTACATGTCTTCCATGTAATAAGAATACTTACCAAGTGTGTTTGGGAATAAATTAATCAGATAGTCAGTAATTGGACCAGAAATAACATCTCCAAGGAGGAAGGAAATAACACCAATAATAATTACTATATTGCGTATATATATATATTTATTTTTGTTATTTTGGTCGTCTTTCTTTCCATTAACCAAAGCCAATAATAGTAGAGGCGCCGATGAGCTATGAATAAAAAAAGCCAGAACAATGAATAAAATATAAATGATTCGGTTTTTCTTTAAATATGATAGACCCACTATGAAAAGAATCCCAACCAAACTCGTCCGAATAGCGACATAATTATTCAGAATATTATTTACGTCAAAATATAATAAAAAAATGACTAACCATAAATAGCGTGTATCAACACGGTTTCTCAAAAACAAATATATACTTCCAAACCACAATATAGATTGGACCGCTATGAACAAATAGTATGAAGGAAAAGAGTAAAGGAAATACAAAAATAACCTTTCTATATGTTCATTAACATCAAGATAGCCTTCAACACCAAGTTCATTTAACTTATCGTATATTATTTGATACTGGAAATAGTCGGGACCAAATTCAAATCTTATAGCAGCAAATATCATTGATATTACCATCATTATGGTAAAATAAACATTTGATACCTTTCTATTTGTTTTTGTTAACAACGCAAATAGAATAAACAATATGGCTAAAGGTATGTATATATTCATAATAAATTCATCAATTGAATTGGTGCTTCAGTATGGAAAACCGCTTTCTTATGTTCAACCGCAGATACTTGCTTTTTAAAGGTTTGATAATAATCTTGAACCGTTATCATTTTGATGAGTATATCTGCAATTCTATTTAAAGGGACTATTATCCCATTTACCCCGTTAATAACAGTTTCATTGGCTGAACCATAGTCATTAACTATTGCGGGAATATCCAAAGCCAATGCTTCTTGAACAACCATTCCAAAAGTTTCAGAAGAGGAAGTATGAACTAAAACATTAGATTGGGCAATATATGGGTAGGGATTCTTCTTCATCCCTATTAAAAAAACGACATCACCGACTTCATATTCATTGATTTTAGAACAGATTGATAACTCTTCTTTTCCATCACCGCACGGCCCACCGATAATTAGCCATTTAAAACAAGATCCCACCTTTTGTTTTACATCGCCAGCTATTTGCGGAATATATGAGAACTGTTTGACTGGATCTAACCGCCCCACAGAGACAATGGTGAATTGACGTAAATGGTCTTTATTAGCATATTCTACAGGGGAGTAGGCCCGAGAAAGCTTTATCAGTCTATTTTCATCACAGCAATTATAAATGACTCTAACCTTATCTCTCAATGAAGCATAGACTGAAATGAAGTCATTTTTTGCATATTCCGACACGCAAACTATATAATCGAAGCAATTGTAATAGTCTATTTCGTCTTTTCCACCATTCAGTTCTTTATATCTACTATAAACGCTATGAGTCCAGGCTATTTTGTGTTTTATTGGGAATAGACTGACAAATTTGGTCAAATCTTCAGAATAGGAAATAATACAATCGTAATGTTCAAGGTGTAATTCTTTTACCCCCATTCTAATATAAAAAGGAGTAACATCAATCCGAAACTTAGACAAGATTATCTTTATGCCGCGAAGGAGAAGTTGTAGATATCGTTTTAGCCCTTTGCTTTCTTTTATACTAGTAGATAGCCATATTGATTCTTTTAGTACATTCGCATTAGGTATACTCATGCTATTGGGACCGACTTTATATAAGGCGAAAACATCAACCTTTATGTGCACACTATCAATAAGGGATAACAATGCTTTTAAGCTAGACAGAGTACCCCCCACACCAAATGTTGGTATAATAAATAGAACCTTTTTCTCTTCCATTTATACTATTAGAGCGTTGTTTAATAAAGACAATGATTTTTTGCGTTCCTTTTCCAATATCTCTCCAATACTATTATAATCTATTCTCTTATTAATACAACATATTAAATCCTCTGGAGTTGAAACTATTCTATCCAAAAGGTTAAACTTTGATAACAAAGTAATAAAACGCTCCGCACCTCTACTATTGTTAATAACTACAGAGAACTGTTTTTTAAATAGAATTGCAAAGACACAACCATGGAAAGAATCTGTAATAATATAACTGGAATGACTCATACCATATAGCCAATCTTCAACACGGGGCATAGTGTCTTTTATACGTTTCGAAGAATCTATTGTAAAGCCTGTGATAATTGGTATACCGAGTTTTTTACTCAAACAATTAATAATTCTTTCTTTCTCACTCGTATTGTCCAAAATGTATGTGAAAATTTTGTCGTCAGAAATAGAATTAGATGAAAACAACATTTTATACTTTTCAGCAGAAATGAGCATGGTCGGATCTAAAACAACATCCACTTTTCGGTCTAACACTATTTCGGCTTTTTCTTTAAGAGAATCTTCTCGAACAGAAAACCATGTGAAACTTTTTGAGAGTCCTATACATTGCTCTCGTAAATCCTTTCTATCCATCCAAGAGATATTTCCAGCCGAAGCGGCATAAGTAATCTTTTTTACCCCATCTCGCTGTGTAAAAGGAATAAATGCCAAAGGAATGCACCCTGGAACCCAGACCTGATCACTTCCTACAACATAACAATCGAATTGATAATCTTTATCAATAGATGACATATCGCAATCGTAGACCGGGCGCGTGAGATGGATGTTCTCGTCTACGAAAACCCGAGTATTAACAGATGCTATTTCATATTCGTGTTTTGCATAAGGAATGTTAGGATTCCATCGCGTAATTTTATTGTGGGGAATATTGCCAATCGCTCTTTTTATATACCCAGCAAGGGCACGAAGAGATAACGGATATGCAAAATCATATTGTCTATTTATTGTATATACATCATGCCCCATATCATGCAGAGCCGACTGGAGTGCATAGTTTTGCAGAATCCCCCCGTAATTTAGCATCAGGGGGTGCGTTAATACTCCTATTTTCATTATATTATAGAATTATTAATCTTTGAGCCATTTTCTCGGTTTCAATAATCGATATAAAAACTCAATCGCTTGGCGTGTCCATGGTTTTTGGGGTGATGGCTTCAGTTTATTCAAAACACTCTTTATGTTATTGCATACATCATCATCAGAAAAAGTAGACCAGAATAATTCTCTATATTTGGTTTCCGGCACACTGCTCTCTAAACAGGGATTAGATCTAACGGCATCTTCATATTCTGCCTCATACAAAAAAGCACCAAGCTTTTTAATAATAATATCACCCTTAACTGAATAAGTAATCACAAGAGAAACACCTTTATCGTCATTTAGTTTCGGAAGAACTTTTTGAATTCCCCAAAAATCACCTAAAGAAACATCACTTCCGCTCTTTCCGCACCTAACTTTACATTTGTAGCAAGAAGGACGCAGATAGATATTCTTTAGGAACCCTTGGAGATACAAATTCTTATGTAGAGATTCTCTACATACATAATAACCATTCCTGTCCCCCAACATTTTATCCAATTCTCTTTGGCCGTGTGAATACTGGATAGCAAATCCGAAATTTTTCCATCCGCCCTCCTTATCTCTAAACGAAATGCTCTCTATGGAAGAGGTTTGATTTAAAGATGACAACGGTGAACTATTTTCGGTTTCCTTTAATCTTCGTATTGATTGTAAATAACTACTCCAAACTCTTGGCGAGGGTACGCCATGACAAATAACATCAACAGTTAAAAGGTTTTTGAAATCATTTCCAAGGAACAATCGTAAGCCGGCCACCTGACATGGAGTGCCAGAGAACAAAACCAACCGCCCTTTCTTTAGAATGCTTTTAACATCCCGATAAGTAGTTCCTATCCTGCTCTGCACATATTTACTGCCTTGTAAAAGAGATAGTTCTTCCTCTCGTTCAATTGCAATGTGATGCACATTCCACTCTTTATCAAAAGCAGCCCCAAAAACGACACCACCCTCTAATAATACAGACCTTGCCAACATAGAAAAAATCCCACCAGATGAGCTATGCATCCGCTCTTCAATATTGGGATTTATGGCAGCATTAATACCAATAGGCTTCCTGTTATCAATTTTTTTTGAAAATGGACATACTTTTTCACAAATACCACAATCAATACATTTAGTTATGTCTATCTCAGGGTAAATAAACCCTTCTTCATCTTCCGACATCTTAATACAGCCTTTTGGGCAAGCATTGAAACAAGAACCACAGCCACAACAGTTATGTTTATCAATAATATTAATCATGTTTCTTATTTATTTTTAATACTCTCCTTACTGGCTCCAGCAACAACAATTTCTCGTTATCTTTCAAGCAAATAATAAAGAATAGAGGAATATATGTTATAGAGAAAAGAAAAATATACTCAAATAGTGTATACCATGACCCGATAGTTCTATTTCTTAATAATACCAATGAAACGATAACCATAATAGTAGGAAAAATTGAAAGCAGTATTATTTCCTTCCAAAAAGTAGAGATATCAAGATGGAGTTTTTTATCATAATAAATATTCATAATAAGACCATGACCCAACAATAGCGCTCCCGCGATTGCTATGGCACATCCAATACCACCAAGGACTTTTGATAGTATAATCTCGACGATTAAAGCAGCAATGGCAATAATAACATATAATATACTTCTAAATTTCATTTCATTCTTGGCCTGAAGAATTGTGATCCCAAGATTTTGTATAAGAGGGATCAAAAGTGCTCCAAAAAATAACAATGTCATATAATAAGCTTCTGAATACTCTGGACCCGCCCATAAGTATATAAAAGGCTTACCAAAAACAATAAAACCCGAAAATATGAAACACATTACTATATATTGGAGCCTTCCTGTTCTAATAAATAAATCAGATAATTCTTTTTCACTACTTTTTTTAGTTACCATTGCTGTCACTTTGGGCAGAAAAACAGATGAAATGGCCACCGAGAATTGCATATACATGGATTCCAATTGTATAGCAACGGCAAAAACAGAAACGGCTATAGTCCCAGAAACTGCACCAAGAACAAATTGTCCAGTATTCCAATAAATCTTATCCATTATAACATTTAACAGAATCCAAAAGGAATAAATTGACACTTCTTTAAGGAAGCCCCATTTAAATTTTTTGAATTTCAATTTAATAGAAAGCTCCTTCTTACAATAAAAATAGTTTATAATAAGTGTCAACACATTGAAAACTGTTTGTACAACAACCATGGCAATAGCCCGATAACCCATCTTAAGTAAAAGTACCATAACGATGGTATTCAAGACGATTCTAATTATATTGATAATTCTTGGAAAGATGAATCTTTCATACGCTGTCATAATAGAACCGAAAATACTCATGGGGAATGTGAAAGCCAAGTTAAAAATAAGAATCAATATCATGATGCGAGCTTTATTTTGCTCAACATCAGTCATTGTCTTACCAAACAATGCATCAACATTCAAATATAGCCCAATTCCTACTCCAAGAGATATAATACCAATCAATAGATATATAATGAAGAACATTCCGAACATCTCATACTGCTCTTCCGTCTTCCCTTCTGCTCTGAATTTGGCCGTATATCTTACAATTGCATTCCCCATTCCTAAATCGAGAATTGTCAAATATGAAATCACCGACGCGACAAGAGAGTATAGTCCAAACTCACTTTGTCCCATCATGCGAAGCATATATGGAGTATATAAAATACCGACTAATGTATGCAGTATGATTATAAAATAATTAAGAGCTGCTCCTACTTTTAACTCGTTACGATACATCGGATTATATGTTCCTTAGATGTTTTATGAATATCTTTCTGCAATCGCCTTTTTATGTGCTATAAGTTGTTCTTCTGTAAAACGTTTCTTAATACAACGCGCGGGAACACCAGCGACAACAGAATAAGGTGCAACGTCTTTTGTGACAACTGCACCTGCAGCAACTATACTGCCCTCTCCTATCCTGATCCCATTTGTACCTGAAATTATTATTGCATTTGCGCCTATCCAGACATCATCCTCGACAAGAACAAGTCCATCATCTCCATCCTCCTTCCCCACTTCGTCCATATAAAGACCGACCTTATCGTATATATGATTTCCTCCATGAATATGAACACAGGGGCCAAACATAACATGATTACCTATCTTTATTCGCCCATGGGCACTTTGGATTACCGAACCGGGACCAATGAATGTATGATTGCCTATATCAACATGTTCATATGTAAAGATACAATCAGCTCCACAATAAGATTGTCGCCCAAAAGAATGGAATTTAGTATAGTAATATAACCTACGCAAACGATTGCAGTGGTTATTTATTCTATCTAATACTTTTCCCCAAAAAACGATAAGTTTACTCATGTTATGCAATTTGTTATTCCTACTTTGCGTATTCAACCGATAATCAACCAAATCATTGAGACGAACGAATATTCACGTTATTCCAAATAATAATCATACTAAAATCTTGATTGCTTACTAACAACTGCTTTTAAAATACCATTCCTCTTAGCTAGAGAACTCGATAAAATAGTCCGTCGCAATAAAAAACAATAAAGACGAAACATGAAAGACAATAATCGCAAACGCTCTATTATCTATATCTTTGTAACCTAATATTTAGATGTGTTCTTCAACCCCACGGAAATGAACATTCAGTTCATGAAGGTGCTCCAAGAGCGTTCCAAGTGGTGTACCTTCTGTCATCTTTGCAAAAGCATTCACGTCTTTGGGGAAGCACTTACCGCCATAACCGAACTTGCCATCAGGACCAGGAACGTAAGTATGAGTGTCGTTAATATAACCAGAAAGCAGTACTCCTGTATGTACTTTGCGCCAATCGGCCCCCATCTGCTCGCAGTATTCACGGCAGGCATTGAAGTATGTAACCTTGTAGGCCCCAAAAACATTGTGCATATACTTTGTTAACTCGGCCTCCAGTGGAGTCATCACCGTAAATTTCTTTCCAACGAATATTTTAGTTAGTAATTCGTGAGCGCCGGTAAAGACCATGGTCTGCTTCTTGAAATCCTCAATATGTGTACGTTCTGTCAAGAACTCCGGCATATAATGTACCTTATGACCAGTCTCCTTAGATAGCCGGTCACTGGTACCAGGAAGAATAGTAGTACGGACAAACACAGGAACATCTGGAAGTTTTGTTATCAGCTCTTTCATAAGAGTTAAATCCTGTGTACCATCATCTTCTGTAGGTACATGAATTTGCAAGAATGCGATATCAATATTGCTCAAATCATCATTATAACCCTTTGGAGGATCGCTGATGAACAGTTTGCACTCTGGGTTGTTGTGTTCCAACCAATCTTTTAGGGCTCCACCTACGAAGCCACATCCAATAATACCAACGTTAATCATTTTGAATATTAATTATTTGATTAATACTTATTTATAAGGCACAGAAAAAACAAAAACATTAGACTGAGATAAAGACAACTTAGCATTAATGATTTAGTACTTGTTCTTCCCAAGTATTTCTGAGGTCACCTTTGCTATTATCGAAGAAAATTCCTTTGCGCCTCGTTCGTTAAGATGCATAGGCTCTTTAAACCATTCTCTATGTTGCATAAATACAGTGTCATCATAGTAATTAAGAAATAACACATTGTTATTCTTACAAATATCAATTACGGGCTTGATTTCCTCTGAAGATACTTTCCCATACTTTGGAGAAGCAACAAAAACAATTGGAATATGCCTTGATTTAGCTAGTATTATTATATTTTCAATATACTTTAGCTTAAACTGATCCAAATCGCTCTTTATACCATTCGTTTTTATTTCACGGTCATATTCGCCATAAAGAGGACTAAACCCATTCCCTGAATCTAGACTTGGCCGAAAATTATCTAAATACATTGTCAGAAGACTCATATTATAGCGCATCATTCCAGAATGCACTTTATACCATTCTTCCGTTGAAACATCTGCTATAATATCGCCAACGGCTTTATGTTTGTAATAAGGTTTCAACCTTGTAATATATCGCTTATGATTATTGTCTGCTTCATAAAAGTCAATATCAAAAGAAGGCTCTACATCATAAAGTATTAATTTGGGTTCGTATCGTTCAAGAATCATTTCCAACAACCCATAAGCAAGTACAACTCCATTGCCGTCATAACCCGCGTTATAAACATCTAAACAAAGTTTATCACTTAGAAAGGGGGCATCATAGTGGTGTCTGGCACGACTAGAGCCAAATATCAGCACATCATGGCAATCTTTGATTGCTAAATCATAAGTCCGCTTCGTATCTCCACTTTTAACATGACTCGTCAAATAGTTACCCAAGTGGCCTACTACAAAATCAATAACTGCTATTATAGCAAAAAAGACTAGTATGTTAACTAAGAACTTCTTCATAACTCAGAAACTCACATATATAAACTGGCCTCCATCTAAATCACCGAATAAAAGCAACATGCAAAAAAGCCCCACATAGATAGCCCATCTGATAGGCTTAAAATCAAGGAATCGTAATTGATTACGGAAGAATTCATCTCGGAGATCCTTAAATGAGAGTATGGCTAATCCTAAAAAAATAACCAGTGTAATAGTTCCGCCTAAATCGGATAGGTTTGGAGTCCCAAAAGCTGTAAATATTCTAACAATGACACCCCAGGCATCGCATATGCTTGGCATCCGGAAAAACACCCACGCAAAGTTTACCAATAGGAAGGTGATGATGATTCTTATTCCCCGGACCGCCCAATTATCTCCTTCATATTTCTGCCAGCCTAATGCCTTCTCGACTATTTGGAATACGCCATGCATCACACCCCATACGATGAATGTCCAGTTGGCTCCATGCCAAATCCCGCTCACAAGGAAAGTAATAAAGATGTTCCAATATGTCCTCAGCTTGCCACAACGACTTCCACCGAGCGGTATATAAATCTGTTGTGTCAGCCATCTTGTCAACGATATATGCCATCTTCTCCAGAAATCAGTTATGCTCGTTGCAAGGTAAGGACGCTTGAAGTTGTTTATAAGGTTAAAGCCGAGTGTTCTTGCTAAACCTATTGCCATTAGTGAGTAACCTGCAAAATCGCAATATATCTGGAGTGTGTAGAATATGCTGGCCACTAAACAGGTAGCTCCGCTATAGTGGATGTAATTGGCATATACAGTATCTACAAACAATCCCAAACGGTCGGCAATAACCAACTTGATAAACATACCCCATAATAGGTATTTCAATCCTTGCTTGCCCTGCTCATAATTAAACGTATGCGGGTTCTTTATCTGTGGTAACAGTTCATCTGCCTTGCTGATAGGTCCTGACATTACCTGAGGGAAGAAGGACACAAACAACACATAGTCAAGTAAGTTCTTTTCTGCCTTAACTCTTCCGTGATAAACATCCAGCATATAGCCGACTGCCTGGAATGTGAAGAATGAGATTCCCACCGGCACAGCCCAATTCAAGCCAGGAAGCGAGAACTTTAAGCCTACTACTGCTAGCCATGCGGTCAGACTATCATTAAGGAAGTTGTAGTACTTAAAGACCAGCAGGGGCAGCAGCCCCAGCAGAGCAAATAACCATACCAAGTGTTTTCTTTTGCCCCATTTATCCGTAGGCACTTCATCCGCAACTGAAAAAACTTGCCCCCCCCAATATGTGATTAATGTCACACCTAGTAACACAATGGCAAAGGCTGGCTTCCAATTCATATATAGCAGGTAACTCGCCAGAACGAGAAAAACCTTCCTCCACTGGTTATACCTTTCGGGTATCAGCCAGTAAAGCCCAAAAATAAAGGGGAAAATGAGCCAGAAACTAAAACTGTTAAATGCCATTATGCGTTGTTCTTTATTGAAAGGGCGTTGCTAAATAATGAACTTTCCTTACGACAATTGTTGTTTAACTCATTACTGCAACAACATGGGTAGATGCCCATTCTACTCATTACAACCCCACTTGTACGCAAGAACGTGATGTCGCTATACATGTTAATTGTTTATAATTAAAAGTCACCTTCGGCAAGCTTGCTTCTTGGTATTATCTTCTTCCGACTGTCTTTCTTCACGATAATCGGAATATCTTTCATTTCGTTCTGAATTTAATGTAACGACGCAATCATAGACTTGGTATCTTCCAAATAAAGCCTCCTAGCATTAACGGAATAGAACTCCTCAATTGTCGTTTTCTTAGTGTCGCCGTCCTTGAATGGTCTGTCGTAATTGAGGTCGCCATTGTCGACCGGGTTGAGGGTAAAAGTCGCCCTTTATTTAGGCTTTGGGTCATTCTTCTTTGGTGAGGAGGGTTTTGTACATCTTCACGCCGTGGTGGATGCAGATGACTATATTCTCTTCCTTCTTGGCGCCAAAGAGTTCGCACGGGTCCTCCACCCGGGTCTTGACAATATTCAACCTAATCTTTGGTAGCCCCCCACTCTTAAAAACAACTCCTGCAATATGTTCACTTGTCGAAAAATGGGATGGTGAGCTACTCTTTGTTATCAAGGATCCTTAACACAAGGATGAAACCCATAAGGCCGGCTGAGATGGTGACGATAATTCGGCATTGTCTTCTTGGTAAACCTTCTGTTGTTTGGATTATTATATGTTCTATGTCGCCTTGACGTCGGCCTTCTCGGTTTCATCGGCCTACGGCCTCATCGACATCGACATTCTTCTTCGGAGTTTGTTCGAGGTTGCCGGGTATATCGGCCTTTTATCGGGTTGATGGGCTATGGATGTTGTTTGTGCGGAGGCCGGCATCGACACGCCCAATCGGGGACTGACGATAGAAGGCTGTCAGGGCCGATGCGGTGCTTGTGGTGGTGTCTCCGTGGACTAATACGACATCGGCCTTTGCTTCCTTTAAATCTTCGCGCTTGCACGGGAGTACGCGAAAGGGGATGTTGTTGATGTCTGGGGCCTGATTCGTTAGTTAGGTTGTTTTATGGTTTAACATTAAAAATGGCGAGCACCTAGTCCAACATCTCCCGGTACTGCCCGGTTACACAAACTATCGTCTTAAGATCTTCTGGATGCTTCTGGAATTCCTTCACCTGGGGGTGCATCTTGATGGCCTCTGGACGAGTTCCGAAGACTAGCATTACTGTTTTCATTATGCGTGTATTTGGGTTGTTGCTATTGTTGGGGTTTCCACTTAATCTTTATCGGCCTATTCCCACCGCGAAGCGGCGTCAAGCGAAAGGGCGAGCGATGGGGCATCGGCCTTATCGGCACAAAAAACGGATTATTCAATTACTACTTTTAGGGCTTCGGAGCAAAAAGGGAGGAGGGACATATCGGTGTTCTCGGTTTCATCGGCCAATGACATCAACCACTTCGACTTTTTAGAGGCTTCGGCCATATCGGCCTTTGAATTCTTTTAGGCTATCGATTGTGCCGAAGAGAGCGGGGGCCGTTACGTCGTAGAGGCTCTGGGGTTGTTTCATAATGTTGAGGTCGTAGTCCGGTTTGGCTTTAATATAGTAAGTAGAAAAATAAAACTCTTACTATTAAAAGGTCTTTCTCTTCAAAAAAAGTATATCAGATGTTGTTGAGTTATTTGTCTTGATTCAATTCTATGTTTTAGCAACCCCAACTGTTGACATTAATTCAAAATGCTTTTCATGTCCTTTCGTCTTAAAAACCAAACGAAGGGCATCACGAAAGGCATTATAATCGAATTCCTTAATGTCAATAATATTCTCGCCAATTGAATGAGACTCTCGATTCATAAACCTATCAAAGGCCGCAAACCGAGGCTCGTTTAGTTCAGGAAGTTCAAAAAGAGTATGATATTCCAATCTTTCTACAAATCCAAAATAATAATCGAGAACATTGCGCATACAGTTGGCAATCAATGCGGGATGTTGATCTGGATCATTGATTATGCTCCAGTAAGTCTCATAATCGTTGTGAATTTCGTGATAGTGCATTTCCTCTATTTCACTACCATTCGCTCGTTTAGTAATGCGAAAGAGTTTTTGGAACTGATTCCGCCTCTTGTGATTTGTATCTACAATCTCATAGAAGAAATAGAGACTATGAGTTAAGATAAAAACCTGCTCAAACGGCTGGTCAACGATGAATGAGTTTAATATGAGGCGACCGACATTGAAAATATGAATGTGTGATAGACTGGAGATGGGATCATCTATGACAACAATTTTCTTTTTCTCCGGCTCATCTGCAGCTTTACGTCCAGTGCAAGTCTCAATGAAATATAGAAAACTAATGAGCATCTTCTCCCCTTCACTCAACGTATGGAATACTTTCTCCTCTTCTTCTCCTTCGCGTGAAATACGATACGAGTCCTCACCATCACACTTGACGATCTTGAAATCTGTTATGCCGATGCTCTGGAGGTTGTCATTAATGTGGGCTATGGCTTCATCAATATTTACTACTTCCTTTTGATTGGTGGCTATAATCGCCAGTTGCTGTTTTCGCTGCTCGTCTATAGCATCGCTTTTATTATTATTTTCTGCGGTTTCTTTGTTGTGCGCCTTATCAGCCATCTCGTATGCAGCAATAGTCGCATCGTATTCCCGTCGTTGGAACTTCCAAAACTCCTCTTTGATAGATTCTTTTACTTCAGAAAGTTTGGCCACGCGCGCATTAAAGTCGGTAATCAGCGAGTTCGCCTCCGCGATAACCGCATTTACACCTGCAATTTCTTCACTGCAATCACTAATCTCCTGTTCAATGTTCGGACGTTCAATTTTAAGACGGACCTTCGTGAGATTGTCGGCAAGTGCCGTTCTGAAGGAACTAAAGGCGAGCAGATACTTTTCGCGGAGAGGTGCTATGACTGGGTTATCATCGAAGTCCTTTTCTGGAGATATGCGAGCCAAGGCATCGCTAATTGTTTGTTCGAGCCGATGAAGGGACTGAATATCATGTTCATAGGATTCATCAAAGTAACTATTGAGTTCCTTAATGTAATCCGCGGTAATGGTTTTTTGATGGCAGAAAGGGCATCGGTCATCTTCATCGCCTTTGAGGTATGACATACCGGCCCTAACCCATGGGGCATTAGCGAATTCATCCATCACCGCGGTGATGGTACTCTCTTGGTTCCCGACGATAATCTTCCGGCAGAGTTGAATATCGGCACCAGATATAGATGTCAAGGAAAGGTTCGAAATGAGCGGATAAGTCTTCCCTTCCATTGCTGTCAACTGAATTATCTCTTTCTTTAAGACATCAATAGGGCGAAGGACTTCATCCTTGTTTACGAAAGTCTCCTTGACTTTATTAAACAGATTAGCCTTGCTCCCTTTCACACCTTCAAGGCAGTAGTCCAATACACGGTCTCCTCCGTAGTATTTGCTTTTCAGTTCCCAAACCTTGTCTCTTGCAGCCCCCTTGGCGCCATCAAATGTATCATCTGATTTCTTTTGGGCTTCCTCAACTGCAGTGGCCTGTTTATTCAGTTTTGACAGCTCCTCGTTCGCGTTCTTAATAGCATCATATGCCTTCTTATTGGCTTTGGAAAGAGTAAAGATTCCTTGCTGGTGATCGGGTTCTACGAAGTTGTCGCGAATGTAGTCTTGATTGTAAACGAGTATTTCCTCGTTAGCCGGATCAATCGCCGGTGACATACTACACTTCGCATACTTGACATTTGACGGATCGGCAAGATACCTTGTAATAGAACTCTTGCCGGAACCGTTGAGACCGTATACAAAATTGACCGGCTTGTCCGTTTGCAGGCAAGTCTCGTGCTTAAAGGAAGCAAAGCCGTTCAATTTGATTTCTGTCAGCATCGGCATTAAAATTTGTTGTTGATGCGGTCTTCAATAAGCCGGACTACATGTTCGGCGTAGATCTGATTCAATGCATCAAGTGTTTCATTTGCACTGGTGTCGGAGTAAAGATAATTGGGACACCAAAGGATGTCATAACCTTGTTCTTTGCCGAGGTACTTCCAGACCTTGTCGTATGTGGAATACTTGGTGCGGCAGGCGGTAACAATGATATCGCAGCCTTTCTGTACGAAAGCCTCCATCGTGGCTTCCATATCACACCCTGGATCACCTTGACTCTCTATCCCCACCTTTACTCCACGGACGTCAAAGATTGCAATGATGTC
>JAEEGL010352164.1_pt1 | contig 17301 bp, 16 predicted proteins | sample 9134231 | NCBI WGS metagenome assembly JAEEGL01 (sample SAMN16246548, study PRJNA631951) | gut metagenome | biome: gut microbiome; feature: rumen; material: fiber-attached | host: Bos | place: Iran: Karaj | collected 2018-10
ACAAAAGCTTAATATGTCTTCTATTGAAGCTAAAAAGGAAGCAACTCTTAAGCTTGAGCAATTCATTCAATCTAAGGAATCTTTAATTAACCACTTACCTGTTGCCACAAAATTCTTTGTCGCAACTGTTTCTAAGGAAAAGGATGAAAATAATCAGAACCTTGATAATGATATAAAGAATGCTAAAATTGAAGCTTATCAAAATAAAAAATCTATTGAAAAAGCTATTTCTACAATCGAATTTACTGGAAATCAAGAAATCGATATAGAAAAATCAAATTATGAAAAGAATTTAACATTTGAAAAAAGAAAGCATAGTCGTATCATTAAAAAAATTGACAAAACTAAAATTGAATATAACATATAAAAAAGCCGATTTATTAATTAAATCGACTTTTTTTCATTTTTATTTTTTTCTTAACCAATCAGGCATATTGCTTGAGGCTTGAGTTTCCTTTGTTTGTTGTTTTAAAGCTTCTTTACGAGCTTTTTCTTCTTCCTTGATTCTTCTTTTTTCTTCTTTTTTATTACCCTTTATAGCGAAGATTTCACTTTCTTTAGATGGTACAGTTGTATATAAATCGCCTTCTGCATCATCACTATCATCTAAGCCTTCATAGCTGATGTTTTCATCACTCATATTTCTATAAATAGATTCAGCAAGCTTTTCATAACCACTATTTTGAGCTTTAAGTTCATATCCTGTTGCAATAACAGTAATAACCATTTCATCGCCTAAATCATTATTAATTGTAGTACCATAAATAATATTTAAATCCTTACCACAATTATTTCTGATTTCAGCAATTGCAACATCTACTTCCTTTAATGATAAATCTTGAGTTGCAGTTATATTAACAATGGCATCTGTAGCACCATTGATTGTTACTTCTAGCAATTGGGAATGAATTGCATTTCTTGCAGCTTGAACAGCTCTATTTTCACCCTTTGCAACACCAATACCCATTAAGGCTGTACCTTTGTTTGCCATAACTGTCTTAACATCGGCAAAATCGACATTAATTAATCCTGATACAGCAATAATTTCAGCTATACCTTGAACACCTTTTCTTAAAACATTATCAGCTTCTCTAAAGGCATCTAAAACAGTTGTTGTATTAGTAACGATTTGTAATAATCTTTGGTTTGGAATAACGATTAATGTATCAACATATTGTCTTAATTCTTCTAAACCTGCAACAGCATTATTCATTCTTGCAGGGCCTTCAAACATGAATGGCTTTGTACAAATACCAACAGTTAAACAGCCATGCTCACGAGCAATTCTTGCAATAACAGGGGCAGCACCAGTACCAGTTCCACCACCCATACCACAAGTTATAAATACCATTTCTGCATCGCCTATAACTTCATGAATGTCATCTTCACTTTCCAAAGCAGCAGCGCGTCCAATTTCTGGATTAGCACCAGCACCTTGGCCATGGGTTTTTGTTTTTCCTATCAATAATCTATTACGGCACTTTGAAGCCTTTAAATTTTGAGCATCAGTATTGGCAACAATAAATTCAACGCCATGAACAGCGTTTTCTATCATATGATCTATTGCGTTTTTACCTGCTCCCCCTACACCAATAACCTTAATCTTAGTTTTGGCAGCTTCCAATGCGTCTAATTCGTCGAAAATCATACTACCCACTCCTTGAAAAAACGATAACTCGCACACTTAATTTATTTTAACTTATTTATCCACAATTTTCAATATAATGGAAAAATTCTTTTTGCAAAAAAACATAAAAAAAGAAGAGTATTACTCTTCTTCCTCATCATTATGTTTAGCTATTTCTTCTTCAGTCGCATCAGTTATAAACAATTTAGCTAAAACGATACGTCTGTTTTCAACTTTATATACTGCAAATGTTAATTTCTTAGCAAAATCTTCATATTCTTCTGTCTCTTCATTTTGCTTTGTATAAACAGCAATATAGTCAAACGAAAAGCCAACCTCAGGTAAGCTTTCGCATTTTGTAAATAACCAACCAGAAACCTTACTTGGAACATCCTCAGGAATATCACCAATTCCTAATTTTTCAAATAAGTCTTCAACGAAATAATCGCCATCAACGATATAGCTTCCGTCATCTTCTCTTTCTAATACTAAATCATTATCACCAGGATTATCATGCTCATCATATATTTCACCAACAAGCTCTTCTAAAGCATCCTCCATTGTTACAAGTCCTAATACGTCTCCATATTCACCTGATACAATAGCCATATGCATTTTAGCTTCCTGTAATTCTTTAATTAATGCATCAACCTTCATTGTTGCTGCAACAAATTTTACTGGCTTTAATAATCTTTTCCAGCTCATTTTTGGATTATTTAAAAGAGCAGGGAAAAAATCTCTTTCATATAATATACCTACAATATGATCCTTATCATTTTTATAAACAGGAATTCTTGAATAATGGTTTTTAATCATAAATTCTTTTACATCATCAAGCTTAGAATTATAATTTATAGCTTCCATTTGAATACGAGGAACCATTATATCCTCAACTGTTCTATCATTAAGTGTTAAAACATTTTGAATTAATTCTGATTCATCCTTTTCAATACTTCCTTCATCTTCCATTGTATCTAGAATAACTCCTAGTTCATTTTCATCATAGCTTTCCTCATCTTTTTTCTTAGTGAAAAGCTTTTGAATGACAGTAAAAAACCATACAATTGGGAATAATAAATAAGATAAAATTATAACTACAATTGCTACCTTATATGCAATCTGTTCTGGATAATTTTTCGCAATTGTCTTTGGAATAATTTCACCAAATATTAACAAAACAATAGTGATTACACCAGTTGTAACTAGCGATACTATTTGTTCAGAAATTGCTAATTCAATAAAGAATGTTACCGCAATTGCAGATAAAGCAACATTAACTAGGTTATTACCAATTAATAACGTAGTTATTGTTCTATTAAAATCATTAAATAAGAATAATGCCTTTTTCGCACCTGTAACTCTATCTTCTACTGCAGCTTGAATTTTAACTTTTTCGCTGCATGAAAAAGCAGTTTCGCTCATAGAGAAAAACGCAGATAGAATTACTAATGCTATCATTATTATAAAAATGCCAGTATTAAAATGTGCTGTATTAGAAAGCACGAGACTCGATTGTATATCCAACTCTTTTCAACTCCCTATTAATTATCCTCTACTAGAATATTTACCAGTTTCAGTGTTAACAATAATGTCATCACCTAAATTAATGAACATAGGTACCTTTACTAATAAACCTGTTTCAACAATTGCATCCTTTAATGCATTTGTCTTTGTATCTCCCTTAACTGCTGGTTCACATTCAGTAACCTTTAATGTTACCTTATCAGGTAAAATAATACCTAATACCTCATCACCATATTTTTCAATATTTACATTTTCACTTTCCTTTAAGAACTTTCTTTCATATTCGCAAAGTGCATGAGGAATTTCAATTTGTTCATATGTTTCATTATCCATGAAGCATAGAGCATCTCCTGTGTCATATAAATATTGCATTTCAATTTTATCAATCATTGCCTTTTCAACCTTTTCAGCAGCATTGAAAGTAATATCAACGATTGCGCCACTTCTTAAATCTCTTAATTTAGTTCTTACGAATGCTCCACCCTTACCTGGCTTAACATGCATAAATTCTAAAATTTTATAAATACTACCATTATATAGAATAGTCATACCATTCTTAAAATCATTACTTGATACCATAATATATCTCCTTTTTTTAATATAGTAAGGATTATAGCATACTAAAGCTCTTTTTTCAAATAAGCTAATGCTTCTATATAGCTTCCTTCAAGCTTACCTGAAAAGCAAACATCTGTTACATCTCTTACAAAATTTATTTTTCTAAAATCTTCTCTTTCATCAACATGACTTAAATGAACCTCTATTTTTATACCACTAAAGATTTCAAGTGCATCATGAATTGCAACGCTTGTATGAGTATAAGCAGCAGGGTTAATAATAATTGCAGCAATATTATTTAAAACTGCTTCCTGTATTTTTGTTACAATATCTCCTTCATAATTAGATTGATAAAATTCTAAATCAAAATAATTATTGTTTTCTTCTTTTAAAAGATTATTAATATCTTCTAATGTCTTAGTACCATAATGCTCCTTAGGTCTTTTACCTAGCATATTTAAATTAGGTCCATTAATTATTAATACCTTTTTCATTATTTAATACCTTCAATTATATTAATAATTGCTTCTTCCATATTAGTATTATCTATTTTTAAATCAGCAAAATATTCATATAATTCCTTTCTTTCAAAAAACAATTGCTCCACTGTCTTTTCTTTTAAAAGCGGTCTTTCAATTGAAGATGATTCAAGTCTTTTTTTAATATCATCTAAACTTGCCATTAAATAAATACATTTACCATCCATCAATTCTTTATTTTTCTTATTTTTAATAACGCCTCCGCCTGTAGCAATTACAACGTTATCTAATGCTTTAAAATCATTTAACACATTTCTTTCAAATGCTCTAAACCATTCCTCACCATAAGCTTCAAATATTTCATCGATGAACATCATTGCTTTTTTTTCAATATATTCATCCATATCTATAAATTCATAATTTAATTTTTGTGCAAGCTTTTTGCCTAAACTAGATTTACCACAGCCAGGCATTCCAATTAAATAAAGTCTCACTTTAACCACCTATCTAAATCATTTTCTATTTGATTTATAGTATTATTTATATTTTCTATATCCACATCATAAAAATGACTATCCATTTGATTTTTAAACCAAGTTTCCTGTCTTTTAGCAAGATGACGAGTATTTTTCTTTATTTCTTCTATAGCAGTATCTAAGGATACTTCGCCTTTAAAATAAGGAACTAGCTCCTGATATCCAATAGCATGAGGTAAAATACCATCATCATATAAGGATTTAACTTCATCAATCAATCCATCTTCTATCATTATATCTACTCTTTTATTAATTCTTTCATAAAGCTTTTCTCTATTCATCTTTAAATAAATGATGAAATAATCATATAAAGCTTCTTTTTTCTTATCAAAGGAATGAATTGATTCATTTAATTCATCCATAACCTCTAGAGCTCTCAATACTCTTTTTCTATTATTTGGATGTATCTTTTCCTTATCGATATTAGGATCTTTTTTTAACAACAAAGCATATAATTCTTCATTTGATAAATCATTAAATTTTTCTTCAAAAGCATCATTTCTTTTTTGAGCTTTAAATTCATAATTGAATAAAACACTTTGAATATATAATCCTGTACCACCACATATTAAGGATAATTTATTTTTATCTATAATGCTTCTAGCCATATTCTGAAATGTTGCAACATCGAATTGTTCAGTTGGCTCCATAACATCAATTAAATGATGCTTAACACCATCCATTTCTTCAATTGTTGGCTTTGCAGAACCAATATCTAATCTTTTATATACAGCAACAGAATCACCTGAAATTACATCTAAATTATATTTTTTAGCAAGCTCGATAGCAATTTTAGTTTTACCAACCGCAGTTGGTCCTACCACAACAATTACACGCTTCATTTTTGAATCCTTTCAAACATCTTTTCTAAATCCTCAGGCTTTAGCTTAATCATAGTTGGTCTACCATGAGGACATGTGTATGGATTATCACATTTATTAAGTCCATCAATTAAAGCATTAACCTCATTTAAATTAATTCTATGATTAGCTTTAATAGAAGATTTACATGATATTTGTTTACATATATAATCTCTAAAAGTCATTATATCTATTGTTCTTTTTTCAATCATCATGGCTAAGATATTATAAATAATATCATTAACATCATCCATCTTAGCCCAAAGTGGTAATTCTCTTATTGCAAAATCATTTTCTCCAATTTGTTCAAGCTTAAAGCCAATATGTAAAAATTCATCTAAATGATCATTTATATATAATGTTTCAGATTGAGTAAAAGTTAAAACAATTGGAACAATTAGCTGACTAATTTGCTGATTTGATTTAGATAATATCTTATAATTCTTTTCATAATTGATACGCTCTGCAGCCGCATGCTGATCCATAAGATACATACCATCACTATTTTGGAATATTAAATATGTACCAAAAACCTGTCCTACATATTCCATGTAAGGAATCTTATTTTTAACAATTTCTTTTTCTTCAAAAGAATCATTTATTTCTTCATTTAATTTTTTTATATTGTTTGAATTATAAGTAACCTTAGGTTCATTAACATAAATAGTTTCAGCCTTTTCCATAAGCTTCTCTTCATAAACTGGCTTATGCTCTCTAACTTCTTCTTTTGCTTCAAAAATAGTTTGTTTTTGATAATTAGGCTTTGTATCAATTACTCTTGTTGGAATATGAACTTCCTCAGTTAATGCAGATTTTATCTCTTTTGGTAATATGCTACAAATCATATCCTCAATAGATATTTTAACTTCTGTTTTTCTAGGATGAATATTAACATCTACTAAGCTTGGATCAACTTCAATATACAAAAGTACTATTGGGTATTTATTAATAGGTAAATATGTGGAAAAGCCATCACAAATAGCATTTGTAATATTGTAATTTTTGACATATCTTCCATTAATAATCAATGTAATTTCCATCTTATTAGAACGATATATTTGTGGCTTAACAATTACTAAATCTGCATTGAAATCAGGATTTGTAATTCTTTTTGTTACTGTAAGCTTTGCTGCTTCAAATCCATATATTTCACCAATCAAATTTTGATATGTTCCTTGACCATTTGTTTGGAATATTAATTTATTATCTGAAAAAAGCTTAAATCTAATATTCTTTTTAGATGCGGCAATTCTATTTACATAAAACATAATTGATGACAATTCTGTTTTAGCTGATTTTAAATATTTTAATCTTGCAGGAGTATTAAAGAATAAATTAGATACTGTAACAGTTGTTCCTTTATTTGAATTAATTATTCCTTCTTTTTGTTTAACACCAGATTTATAAACACATTCATATCCAGCAATACCATCCTGGCTTGAAATAATTTGGCATTTAGAAACAGCAGCAATTGATGAAATTGCTTCTCCTCTAAAGCCTAATGTATTAATTCTTGCTAAATCATATTCAGTTTTAATTTTAGATGTAGCATGTGGTAAAAAAGCATTACAAACATCTTCCTTATCCATACCGATACCATCATCTATAACCTTCATTAAATCGATGCCACCATTTTCAATATAAATAGTTATGCTTGTTGCTTTAGCATCAATTGAATTTTCAACTAATTCTTTAATTACTGATGAAGGTCTTTCAACAACCTCACCTGCTGCAATCATATTAGCTAAATGAGGAGGCATTTTAACAATAATAGACATTATTTAATCTCCTTTAGCTCATATAAAATATTTAATGCTTCAATTGGTGAAGTTTTATTTAAATCAATCTCATCGATTCTTTCTTTAATCTTATCTGCAGTTCTTTCCTTTTTAACTTCTTCTTTTTGGTCAAATTCATCGAAATTAAATAAATTTAAATCCATGCTCTTTTTATTATTAGAATTTTCTTCTAATGATTTTAATACCTGCTTTGATCTTTCAATTAATGATTTAGGAAGACCTGCAAGTGATGCAACATTTATACCATATGATTTATCTGTTGGTCCATCAATAACCTTATGTAAAAAGGCAACAGATCCTCTTTCTTCAATAGCTTCAACATGAACATTCTTTAATCTTTTTAAAACCTTATCTAAGGCAGTTAATTCATGATAATGTGTTGAAAATAAAGTAACACATCCAACCTTTTCATGTAGATATTCTAAAATAGAATGTGCTAAAGCCATACCATCAAATGTTGCAGTACCACGACCTATTTCATCGAAAAGAACCAATGAATTTTTAGTCGCATTTGAAATAGCATAATTAGCCTCAACCATCTCAACCATAAATGTAGATTGACCTTGAGTTAAATCATCAGAGGCACCAATACGGGTAAATATAGAATCAAAAATCATCAAATCTGCAACCTTTGCAGGAACAAATGATCCCATTTGAGCAAGTATTACTATATCAGCAAGCATCTTCATGTATGTTGATTTACCACTCATATTTGGACCTGTAATTAAAATCATATTGTATTTATTAACAACAACATCATTAACAATATAATTTGAGCCAACTAATGCTTCTAAAACAGGATGTCTTCCATCAACAATATTTACTTCCTTTTTATTATTGAATGTAGGTCTTACATAATTATTTTTAACTGCTACATCAGATAAAGCAATATAACAATCAATTGTAGAAATAATATCAGCTAATTCTTGTAATGACTTTATATATTTTTTAGCTTCCATTCTCAATTCTTGGAATATTTCATATTCTAATGATTCAATTCTTTCTTTAGCATTTAAAACAATTTGCTCGTAATGCTTTAATTCTGGAGTTATAAATCTTTCTGAATTTGATAATGTAGCTTTTCTTTCATATTCAATATCAGCTGGTAAGCTTGCGATTGCACCTTTAGATACCTCAATAAAATAACCAATGATACGGTTATATCCAACCTTCATTGTCTTAATTCCGGTTAATTCCTTTTGAGAAGCCTCATAATTCATTATCCATTCTTTTGAATTTGAAGAAATAGATCTAATTTCATCCAATTCATTATTGAATCCATCATTGATTAATCCACCTTCCTTAACTGATAAAGGAGGATTTTCAACTAATGCTCTTTCTAATAAATTATATAATTCCTCATGAGGATTTATATTATTTGATAATTCAATTGCTTTATCAAAATTTAATTCTTTTACTAAATCTTTTACTAAAGGTAAATTTTTTAAGCTTCTTCTTAACCATACTAAATCCTTTGCGTTAGCTCCACCTGAAGAAACTCTACCTATGATTCTTTCTAAATCATATACATCCTTAAAATATTTTTTTATTTCCTCTTTAACAATAAAATTATTATTAAAGGCTTCAATAAAATCTAATCTTTCATTAATTTTATCAACATCAACCAAAGGCTTTTCTAAATTACGTCTTAGCATACGAGAGCCCATAGCTGTTTCACATTTATCAATTATCCATAACAAAGAACCAGATTTATTATTTTGTCTTAATGTTTCTGTTATTTCAAGATTCTTTTTTGTGAAAGCATCTAAATGTAGATATGATGATGCAATATAAGATTTAAATTTTTTAAAGTATGATGGTTCTGTCTTTTGAGTTTTAATAAAATAATTAATCAATCTTCCAACAACACTATAATATGCTGGATCAATTTGAGTAACTATATCTAATACTTCATCAGATAAAGTTGAATTATTTTCATAAGATAATGTTAAGTCATTAATTTTTATGAAATCAATTAAATTCTTATTATTGAATTCATCATCTACAATTACTTCTTTTATATGTAATGCTAAAATTTCATTAGCTAAATTATCAAAGCTTTTAAAGCTTGTTATATATCCTTCACCTGTTGTAACATCGCTATAGCATAGGATATATTCCTTTTGAACATAGCCAATTGATGCAATAAAATTATTCTCTTTATCCTTAATACCTGAATCAATTGTACCTGGAGTAATAATTTTAATAACTCCTCTTTTTACAATTTTACCTAAAGCCTCTTTAGGATCTTCTACCTGTTCAACTATTACAACCTTATAGCCTCTTTCAACAAGCTTTTCAATATATTGATTTGCTGCATGAAAAGGAATACCGCACATAGGTACTCTTTCTTCTGCACCTGCATCCTTTCCTGTTAGGGCAAGCTCTAATTCCTTAGATGCTATTTTAGCATCATCAAAGAACATTTCATAAAAGTCCCCTAACCTAAAAAAGACTATAAAATCTTTATAGTCCTCTTTAATATCTAAATATTGTTCCATCATTGGAGTATATTTTACTTCTCGACCCATTTTGATCACCTAAATTACTGCTGCATATTTTAAAGCGATTCCTACACCCAATGCTGCCAAAACCATAACTAAAACAATTATAGCAATCATTTTTGCAGGTCCACTATAATACTTTCTTACCTTTGGATTACCGTATAGAGGATTTAATTCTACATCACCAAATGAAAGTTCTCTTTTTTCTTTCTTTTCTTGGTTTCTAAACCCTTCCTTAGCCCGTGCTAATAAAGAAGCAGCTGTTTGACCATCATCATATAAATCCTCTTCTGGTTCAGCATCTTCTACAGGTGCTGAAGGTTCTTCAACATGAGCTTCTTCAACATTTTTTTCTTCTGTTTCAATAGAAGGTTCTTCAACAGCTTCTTCTTGAACTTCCTCTTCAACAACCTCTTCAACTATTTCTTCTTCCTCATTAAATAAGCCATCTTCTTCACAGCCGGCATAATAAATAACCCTTCTTGAATCAATTGGTTCATCACCATTAAAAGTATTAATTGTATCTACTTTAAATTCTAATGGCTGATATTCATTTGGAATTACAACTTGTTGAATGCTTGTTGTAGGCATTTCGGCAATGCTTAAGATAAAGAATAAATAATTAACTAATTTAGTTTTATCCATATTGAATGATAAAGGAATCTTATTTTTAATTGCGAAATTTTCCAAAGTCATATCGCTTGCCTTATCAATATATGAATCCATTTCCATATTTAATTTATCAAATGCTGCTAAATATTCCTTTAAGGCTGCCTTAAAGCCATCTATTTCAAATTCTAAAGGTAACTCAATTCCATATTTAGCTCCTAAATCTATAACATCTTCAGCTGAAGCTGATGCTAAAAGACCTGCCTTTAATGAATCTTTTTCTAACCCATCAAAGGTATTTTCCATTTCTCTTGATGCTGATGTTATATATTGGAAATATTTTTCAAGCTTTTCTGTTTGAAGCTTTGAAATATTTTTTAAATAATTAATTTCACCATCAGTTAAAGCTAACGCTTCATAATTAACTAATATTAGTTTCCATAAAGCTAGTCTATATGCTTTAAAATCTTCTTTATTATCACAGATAGTTGCAAATAAATTAAATAATTGATATTCAGAAAAGTTTCTATAATTTTCTAAAACCTCATAATATTCCTTAGGTAATTCACTCGCACGTAAAGTTTTAATTCTTTCATTCAAAACGCATCTTAAAGCTAAAACGTTTAGCTTTCTTGGAAGAAAAACCGCACGCTCTGAAAAGAATTCATATGTTTGCTTTCCGCTTAAAGCTTGAAATCTATTAGCTAAAACACTAATACGCTCAGCCTTACCATATACTGTTAATGTTTGCTTGTTTGAATCGAATTCCATAAGCCATCTTCCTTCCTAATCGTATATTATATATCATATAATATAATTCACGAAAAAACAAGAAACAAGAAACTAAATAATAAAAACATTTGCTAGTTTTATCGCTAATAAATATGCTATAATAAATTTTAAAGAGGGTGAATAAAAATGAAAGCTTTAGCTATAATATTTGATGGATTTGAAGAGGAGGAGGCAGTTGCTCCTTTCGCATTGCTTAGAAGAGCAGGTGTTGAGCTTGTTATCGCTTCAGATAAAGAAACTGTTATTGGTTCTCATAAGATAGCATTAACAAACATTTCTTTATTAAAAAACATCAATTATAAAGATTTTGATTGTTTAATTATTCCAGGAGGAGCTCATTATAAAAGATTGATGATTGATGAATATGTTCATAAAATCATTAAATATTTTATGGATAACAACAAGGTTGTATCCGCAATATGCGCAGCCCCTACAATCATCGGAAGATTAGGATATTTAAAGAACAGAAATTATACATGCTTTACTTCTATGGATGATGATTTTGGTGGTCATTATATCGATGAAAAGGTTGTAGTAGATGGAAATTTAATTACTGCAAGAAGCGTTGCTTCAGCAATCGTTTTTGCATATGCAATAATTAAAAAGCTTTTAGGCGAAAAAAAATTAAAGGCTGTTTTCCAACAAATATATGAAAAATAGAAAACATAATGTAGCCATAAAATTTATCGAATGGTATCAACAAGGCATTTCTCCTAATAAGCCTCCAAGATGTAGATTTTATCCAAGCTGCAGTCAATATGCCAAAGAATGCTATTTAAAATTTAATTTTGCAAAGGCATCTTTCTTGTCATTAAAAAGATTATTAAAATGCAATAAATTATTTAAGGGCGGATATGATCCAGTACCTCTTTCTAAAAAAGAAAAGGAAGAATTGCTTAATGAAACATTTGATTTAGCAATGAAGGATGAACAAAATGAAAATTCTTAATGGAAATCAAATTAAAATTTTAGCATGCATCTTCATGCTTATCGATCATATTGGCTTATTCTTATATCCAAATATTTTAATTTTAAGAATAATCGGAAGATTAGCAATGCCTTTATTTGCATTCTTTATTGCTGAAGGTGCATATTATACTAAAAATAAAATAAAATATTTATCTTTATTATCCATTATCGGAATAATTATATTTTTAGCAGTATTTATTGCGACAAAAGAAATTGAATTAAATATTTTAATATCTTTTTCTTTATCATTAATCTTGATATTTTTATATGATGCAGTTATGAAATATATCAAATTAAGAAATAAAAAAATATCTATTATTTTTGTTTTATTATTCATTATTTATTCAATTTCACTATTTACATTTATCGCATTTTATCATATTGAATATGGAATTTATTCTATAATATTACCTTTTGCTGTTTCATTAACCCAATCAAAATATTATAAAAATCCAAATCCAAGCGACAATTTAACCAAAGCTATAGTTTTCATTTTAGCTTATATATTTTCCGCAATTATATCCCTTTATGCAATGGCGCCATATACGCCATTAAGCACTCAAAAATATGGTATTTTCGCAGTATTTTTCATATTATTATATAATGGAAAAAGAGGTAAATATAATTTGAAATACCTCTTCTATATATTCTATCCGGCTCATGTATTAATATTGTATTTAATCTCTTACTATATGTAAGAGATTTTTTTATTAAAAGCTTCAATTTTATATTTATTTTTAAATATTTTTAATGTAATATTTCCACCTATATCAGTCCTATAGACATTTGAATTTTTTAAATTATTTAAGGCTTCTTTATCAGGATGACCATATCTATTATTTTTTCCTACTGAAATGATAGAATCATTAGGATTTATTCTATTTATAAATTCAATTGTAGATGATGTATTAGAGCCATGATGTCCTACCTTTAAGATATCAATTTTATCAAAATTATATTTTTCAATAATATCTTTTTCTTTTTCCTTTTCAGCATCTCCCATAAACAATAAATCTATTCCATCAATATTTACATATATTACATTACTATTATCATTTTCGTTATTATATATTTTAGTATTCAAAAAAATAAAATCATAATTAGAAATTAAAAATTTATCTATTTTATTATTACAATCTATATTATTTTCTTTTGCTGTTGTTAATATATTATTTTCAATATCATTAAATTCACCTTGATTTAAAATGATATTTTTTATTTTAAAATAATTTATAACCTCTATTGCTTCTTCTGCATGATCTGAATCACCATGACTCAACACTAAATAATCAATTGTAGATATTCCTTCACTTTTTAAAAAATCGATTGAATTATATGAATCAATTAAAATATTTCCTTTCCCATATGATAATTCAATTAAGCATGAATCACCTTGTCCGACATCAATAAATGTTATTTTTGTATAAGGATGTATTAAATTAAAAGCTATTAATGATACTAATGTAAATAGAAAAAATGAAAAATAATATATTTTATGTTTATTTATAATAATTGACCTAATAAATAAAAATATAAAAACATAATAAATGATTTTCATATAAATATTAAATGTCGGTATATTTATATGAAAATTATAATTTTTCATATTTAAAATATATTCATTTATGAATAAGAATAAATATTTAAATATTATATCTGATATAGGAAATATTGTTACAAAAAAAGAAACAGGTATTATAACAAAGCCTATTATTAAAGATAATATTGGAGATAATAAAATAGCTAATATTGATATTTGATTATTAAATGATGAAATAAATGGCAATGTCATAAAATAAATAATTAAATATGTTAAATATAGATTTAAAAGCTTATATTTTGTTTTTATTATTTCATTTGAAAATATTAATATAAAGCTTACTAAAAAGCTTAATATAAAGCCTAAATTATTAAAAATGAAGGGCCATTTTAAAATCATTATTATAAAGCTTATGGATAATATATCTAATTTAGTATATTTAGCTTCTCCTTTTTCGTTTAAAGCACCAATCAATAAAAACAATAAAGCTCTTAAGGCTGATTCTTTAAATCCAATTGATGCAACATAAATAAATATCAATAAAAGAGGTATTTTCTTTTGATAAATTCTAAATAATTTATTTAATATAAAACTTAAAAAATTAAAAATAAGCATTATATGTAATCCACTTATTGCTAATATATGAGATATACCTAATATGGAATAGCCTTCCTTTAAATCACTAGAAATATCATTTTCAGCAAAAACAATCGCTTTTATATACATAAATGTATTTTCATCCAATTTATCTTTTAAATAATTCATATAACGATATTTTAATAAATTTAAAGAAAATCCACTTCTAATTTTAGTTGAATTATTAGAATATGCTTTATATAATATCTTATTTGATTTTAAATATTCTTTATAATCAAATTGATTTTCATAACTTTTTTCTTTTATTTCATCATATTTTAATTCAAATTTAACTATATCTCCAGGAATATAATTTGTATTCTTTTCAGTTATTTTAATTTTATATAAGAAATTTTTAGCTATATACCCATTATCATCAACATCTTCTATTTTAAGTGTTATTTCTTCTTTTGGTTCTTTTATATTATTAATAAATATACACTCTAAAAAAATAATAGAAATAAATATTAGTGAAGAAATTAATATAAATTTAAATCTTTTAAATATAAATATTAAATATAATGCTAAAAATATAAAAATAAAATAATATTTAAGTGATAACATTAAAAGAATAATCGATACTAAAATAATATGAAAATTATTACAAAAAGGCTTCCTTTTTAATTTGTTCAATAACATAATCAGATACCTCAATTAATTTTTGTAATTCTTCAAAGCTTTCTATTTTTTTATTTTCTCTATATTCAATTATTCTTTTAGCTCTTTTATCACCAATACCATATAATTTAGTTAATTCTTTTTCTAACGCTGCATTTATGTTTAATTTATTAGTTAAATCTTCTTCTACAATTTCTTCTTTCTTATCTAATGTATCTATGATTATTGTTTCAGATTCATTGAATACCTTTTTAAAATCTATATCAACTATACTGTATGAATTAATATAATTTCTTAAGAATTGATAAATATAAGCAAATGTTACCCCCTTTCTTGCTTTAACATCAAATTCCTTTAACAATTCGCCTTTAAAGCTAATTGTTATATATTTTTCTTCTTTTTCTTCTAATTCAATTTTTTCATCATGCTTAAAAAAATCAACAATTGTTGATGAAAAAGCCATTCCTAATGTTAAAGTGATTATTAAAACAATTATTAATATTTCTTTTTTCTTCATAAAAAAACACCCCTTTATATAAATTAGAGAGGTGTTTTTCAATTTTTTTAAAAAATTTTTAATAATTATATTCAAAAACTAGATTATTTTCGATATCTAAGCATTTAATGTTATGGTTTTCCCAAATAATATAGCTTTTCTTAGAACCATTTTTAGGAAGTGTAATTGAACCTGGATTAATATGAACATATCCATTTTCTTCTTCACATAAAGGAATATGAGTATGACCTGTAAATACAATTTCAGCTCTACCTTGATATAAATCAAGATGATGACCATGCTCAAAATGACAATCCTTACCATTTAGGTATGAATCGTATGAATCTAAAATTTCAAAATTTAGAACCATTTGATCAACCTCAGCTTCACAATTACCCTTAACACAAATAATTTTATTTGCATATTCATTTAATAATGCGATAACCTTTTTAGGAGCATAATTTAAAGGTAGGTCATTTCTTGGACCATGATACAATACATCTCCTAAGCATATTAAATAATCACATTTTTCTTCTTTAAATTTATTAATTATAAATTCAGTTTCAAGTCCACCGCCATGGATATCTGATACTATTAAATATTTCATTATTCGACCACCTTTTTCAATAATTCTAAGCCTTTTTTAATAGTCATTATTTCTTCTTCAGTTAATTGTTCAAAAACAGGTAATGTGTAATCTTTTATATCAATACTTATCTTATCAGTAATAGATTTTGATTTTTCTGTTAAAAAGATTCTAGTTATTCTATAATCAGATTCATCCCTTACCTTTTTTAAATATCCTTTTTCACATAGCCTATTAATTAAAGGAGAAATAGTATTTGTAGATTTATTTAATCTTTTACAAATATCAGTCACCTTTGTTTCTTTTGGGTTATGATATATATCTAATATCAATATTGCTTGAATTGATGATAATCCATATGGTGCACATACAGCATCTCTTAATGATTCAAATTTTGTTGAAACATCCTTAAGCATTGATATAATTTGTTCTCTTTCTAAATTATCCATCATCATACTTTCCTTTCTACAAATAAAATTATATCAAAATATGATATAATTTCAATCAAAAAAAAGGACGTTTTAAAACGTCCTAATTTAATTATTCAGCGTCTACGATTTCAAATGTAGTCTTTGTAGCTTTGATAACCTTGTCATCCTTAGCAAATCCTAAGCAAGCCTTAGCCTTTGCATAAGCATCATTAATGTTACCTAAAACTGCTTGTACACCCCAAACGATTGATAATGTACGGCAATCAGCAGCATTGTCACAAGCAAAGAAAATATCTGTAGCTGGTCTATATTGAGATAATGCTAAAGCAAATTCAACATCACCTTCAGCAACACAAGCCTTAACATCATAAGCGTTAGCTAAAGTAGCAACTGCTAAACCAATTGCATCTCTTTCATTAACGTCTTCCTTGCAATCAACAACGTTCTTAATCATTTGTTCATGATCGATATCATCTTCAGCCTTTTCATCAATCTTAGCCATGTAAGATACAGCTTCGAATGGATAATCACCTTGAGCAGATTCACCTGATAACATTGTAGCACAAGTACCATCTAATACTGCGTTATGAACGTCAGATACTTCAGCTCTTGTTGGTCTTGGATTTTGTTGCATAGAGTCTAACATTTGTGTAGCTGTAACAACAATCTTACCTTGAGATTGAGCTAAGAAAATCATATCCTTTTGAATAGCAGGTAAATCCCAAGCATCAACGTCA
>JAEEGL014436178.1_pt1 | contig 17301 bp, 13 predicted proteins | sample 9134231 | NCBI WGS metagenome assembly JAEEGL01 (sample SAMN16246548, study PRJNA631951) | gut metagenome | biome: gut microbiome; feature: rumen; material: fiber-attached | host: Bos | place: Iran: Karaj | collected 2018-10
ATGTTGTTTTAGAATGCTACATTAAGGCCGAATGTGAAGGTACGGCTACGTGGGTATGAGTTATAGTCGAAGCCCGGCGTTGGGAAACCTGAATAGTTGGGATCCATTGTAGAGTTGGTGTTTACGTCTGGGTCAAGACCATCATAGCTCTTGATGCAGAAGAGGTTACCACCTGTGAAGTAAACGCGAGCGTTGCTGAGGCCAATCTTATTGATAAGTGCCTTGGGGAAGGTATAACCAATGGTCAGTGACTGGAGGCGCAGGAAAGCGGCGCTCTCAACGTAGTTGTCGCTGACAACAGGTGCATCGTTTGAAACGTAACCTAACAGTCCGTACTCAGCACCAGCATTGAGGGCTGCGAGTTCTGCAGGATCAGAAGCAAGATAGAGATTGCCATCTGCATCGATATTGTACATTCTCCAGTGGTTGTCGAACCTAGACTCCAGACGGTTCATAGCTGACCATTTGGTGTTGTTTCCGCTGTGTACCGAACGTGCGAAGTTGGCATTGAATACCTTACCGTCGAACTGATAAGCGAAGTTGGCGTTGAAGTCAATAGCCTTGTAGCGACCAGCGAAGTTGAAACCACCAGTGTGCTTAGGAGCCATGCGACCAATGATGGTTACATCGTTCTGATCAATGATGCCGTCTTCGTTGCTGTCCTTGTACTTAGGCATACCGGGGAATGCGTACTGACCATCAGCCAGCTTATAATTCGTGCTGCCGTGATAGGTTGTTACATTGCAGTCCTTGACACCGTCTTTCAGAGTCCATACACCATCCACTACGTTGAAGTCTTCAACCTTGTAGAATCCATCTGCCTGATAACCGATAATCAGACCAACAGGCTCGCCCTCTCTGATAATGTAAGGCTTTGACGGGTTCATAGCGGTAGAGGCAAATCTCATCTCACCATCCATGTTTGCATCAGCAGGAACTTCCTCAACCTTATTCACATTGTAGTTATAGGTAAGGCCGAAGCTGAGGTTGAAGTCTGCCTTATCGATGATGTTGTAGTTGAATGACAACTCGATACCCTTGTTAGAGGTCTTGGCAGCATTCATGAACTTGTAAGAGAAACCTGAGGTAGAGTTAATGGGCACGAGCATCAGACAGTCCTTCGTGGTGTTCCAATAGAAATCGATAGCACCGTTGAACTTACCATTCAGGAAGCTGTAGTCGAGACCGATGTTACGAGAAATGGTCTTCTCCCATGTCAGGTCAGGATTACCCTTCAGGCTGCCAGTGGTATAGTTGAAGCTACCATCGCTCTGCTGTTTAGATACCCACTGATCGATGAAAGCACTTGCATCGATACCATCGTTACCAGAAGTACCGAGAGATACACGGAGCTTCAAGTTGTCGAGCCAATTCTGTGCGCTTGCCATGAACGGCTCGTCAGAGATACGCCAAGCAAATGCACCTGCAGGGAAGTAACCCCAGCGGTTGCCTTCTGCGAACTTGGAAGAACCGTCAGCACGCATGGTAAAGGTGAGAAGGTATCTGCCTAAGAGGTTGTAGTTGGCGCGGCCGAACCAAGAGATGGTGTGTGAAGAAACACCGATGTTATTCGTGAAATAGCTCTGGTTACGATCCTGAGCCATCTGGATCTGACCAAATGCGATCTCCTTGCCCCAGCTGGTGGGATACTGATAACCAAGGATGTTGGAAGTGTTGGAGCGACTGCCCAGTACTTCGTTACCAACCAACATGTTGAAAGAGTGAATATCGCTCTTCAGCAGGTCGGCAAAGTCATAATTCAAAGTGGTTGTCCATGCGGTGCTATAGCCATCGCCCTGAGCCAACTTGGCTTGTGAAGTGAGATCACGACCGGTATTAGGACCTGTCCAAACCTCAGTCTTGCTCCAGTTGCGTGCCACGGCGAGTTCAGTCTTGGCAGTCAGGTTCTTGACAATCTCCCATGTCAGAGCGGAGTTCAAACCAACGCGCTGCTTCTTGGTTATATAATCATTGTCGTTGATAACTGCAATAGGATTGTACTGGGGCTCAGCAAAGATGTTACCTTCACCGAACTCTGTGGTAGCACCATTTCCAAGAGGATTGTCGATGGGGTTGAACATCCAAGGATAAACCAGCGTGTTGTTGATGTTGGCTGTAGTACCATTGAAGAATCGGTTCTGTCTGGTAGCCGTCTCATTGTAGCGTGCCTCGACATCCAGTTTCAGACTCTTGTTGATCTTCTGCTGTAACTTCAGGCTGATGTTCCAACGGTTGTAATCAGAATTCTTCATCGTTGAGGCATCGTCAGTATAGTTGACAGAAGCAAAGTACTTGGTCTTGTCTGTACCGCCGCTAACCGACAGGTCGTGGTTCCACATATGACCGCCCTCAAACACATCATCCATGTAGTTGTGAGAAGATACATTCTTGTAGTCGTTCAGGTGGTTGCCATTATCAGTACCCAGTCCGTAGTATCTTGCCATGTTGTCGCCATAGCCGACAGCCTGCATGTACTCCCATCTGTCGCGAACATAATAATAGGCGTCCTGCGTTTTCAGAAGAGTTGGTTTAGCCTTGATCTGATAGTACATATTGTACTTCACAACAGCCTTACCTTCCTTTGCACCCTTGGTAGTGATCAGGATAACACCATTAGCACCACGGGCACCGTAGATAGCTGTTGATGAAGCATCCTTCAGCACGTCGATGCTCTCGATGTTGTCGGCGGGGATGTCGTCGATTGAGCTAACGGCAACACCATCAACAATGAAGAGCGGGTCGTTGCTCTGGGTGATAGAACCACCACCACGGACACGAATGGTCATAGCTGCACCAGGACGACCATCCTGTGCGGTGACGTTCACACCTGACAGCTTACCCTGCAGTGCCTCTGAAACGGTGGATACAGGAACGGCAGACAGCTTATCACCAGTAACAGATGATACGGAACCAGTCAAGTCCTTACGCTTCATCGTACCATAACCGATAACTACCACGTCCTCGAGGGTTGTGTTGTCATCCAGGAGGGTGATGTCGAATTTAGTAGTGTTGCCTACATTGACTACCTGTGTCTGGAAGCCGATGTAAGAGAACTGCAGTTGTGCGGATGAAGGTACCGACTTCAGAGTGAAGTTACCGTCGAAGTCAGTTACTGTTCCAGTAGTGGAACCCTTAATCATCACGCTTACACCAATCAGAGGCTCACCGGTTCCGTCTTTTACGACACCAGTGACGTCGTTCTGGGCAAAGCCCGTTAGCCACAGCATACATAATAGCATGGCTAAGAAGATTCTTCTTTTTTGCATATCATTTAATTAGGTTAAAAATATATATATATAAATTGTTTATAATTTCTCGTATTCGAGCGAAGCCCAGATGAAGGGTCCGACACCCTTGGCATCGTTGTCGCGGATAGGTTCTGAGAGATAGTATTCATAGCTGCCGTCGCGATGTTTGTTCTCTTTCACGCTGCCCTTGGGATTGATTTTCTTCATAGCGGCAATCACCTCTGGGGTAGCAGCAGGACCGAGACCTGCTACCTCGCAGCACTGGGTGAGAGAGATGGTCTTGTCGGCATTCACGCGGATGAAATTCTTGAGGATACCCTGATAGGCCTTGATGCCTGCATCGCGGTATTTCGTGTCAAGATAGCCCTTGTTATACGCTTTCAGAAGCACATAGGCGAACATGGATGTGCAGGTTGACTCCAGATAGTTGCCCTCGCGGCCTGGGGAGTCCATGACCTGATACCAGGCACCTGTGGCCTGATCCTGCCATTTGATGACGGCATCCAGATCTTTCTGCAACAACTCGATCACCTCGCTACGACGGCTATAGTCCTCAGGCAGAGCATCCAGCACCTCAATGAGTGCCATAGAGTACCAGCCCTGAGCACGGCCCCAGCAATGCTGTGAGAGACCAGTTGTCTGATCGCTCCAGAAAGCGTCGCGCGTCTCGTCGTAAGCATGACGGTTCAGGCCTGTCTCGGGATCGAGGGTGCGCTCGTAAGTAATCTTCAGCTGGTTTACAGCATCGTCGTAGATCTTGTTGGCATCCTTCGCCTTCAGTTGCGTTGAGGCTGTGAGACAGCGGAAGGGAAGACCCATGAAGATGCCGTCGAGCCATACCTGATAGGCGTAAACGGCCTTGTGCCAGAATACCTTATCAGCGATGGTTCGCGGCTGGTTCTGCAACTGTTTCATCATCGTATTGATGGCCAGTTGATTCTTTTTCTCAGGATTGAGGTTATACATACGTGTCACAAAGTGACCTGTACGGACATTGTCGAGGTTATACTCCAGGATATTGTAACCGCGGATCTCACCTTTCTCGTTGATCATCGTGTCGGTATATTCCTGACAGTACTTGCGGATATCCTCACCACCATAGGTAAGATAGGTGTCGAGCATACCTTCGAGCTCGATTCCCATCACATAGCTCCATTTGGGGCTTTTGGAAAAGTCGAGCAGGTAGCTCTTCGGCACACGCTTCATTTCTGAATAGGTAAGCCATTCAGAATAGTGCTCATAGGGAGGCTTCAATAATGAGAGGCTACCGTTAACGAACAGATTGTCGAAATTCACGTTGCGGGTCTTGCCTGACATGAAGTTACCATCCTTGACGCCATTGAACTGACAGTTCTTGACAGTGATGTCATAAACATAGGTCTCTTCCTCAAGACCGATAATCTGCACACCGTATTGGGATGACTCACTGGTAACATTCTCCATATAGACGTTTCGCACGGTTGGATTATAGCCTCTGCAGCAGATTTCTTTGGGCTCGTAATCGAGGTTGATCTTCAAGACTGACTCCTTGCAGACACCTACCTTCACATTACGCATGTTGATATTCTCGATGATGCCGCCACGACAGGTGTTGGTCTTGATACGGAGTACACGCTCCAATTCAGGAGAGTCCATCACGCAGTCGTGAGCATATACGTTCTGGCAACCACCAGAGATCTCAGAACCGATAACTACACCACCATGTCCGTTCTTCATCTCGCAGTTGCGGATGATGATGTTCTTTGAAGGCATGTTGCGCTCCCGTCCGTCACGATTGCGTCCACTCTTAATGGCGATACAATCGTCGCCCGTATTGAAGTAACAGTCTTCAATCAGCACGCGATCACAGCACTCAGGGTCGCATCCGTCGCCGTTAGGACCATCGTTGATCATCTTGACACGACGAACGGTGATGTCAGTAGAGTGGAGGGGATGAATCACCCAGAAGGGCGAACGGAGCAGTGTGATGTCTTCCAACAGGATGCCTTCGCACTTGTTGAAGCTGACGAGCTGCGGGCGCAGACCATCCTCTGGACCAAATATACGCTCGCGCGTGCGTTCACCTTTTTCATTATACATAGGAATGCCATCCTCACCATTCTTCAGCAGACGGGCACGTGAACCAGCACGCTGGCTAATCATGCCTTCCTTCCAACCGAAACGTGGGTTGCCGTTCCAGGGCCACCAGGTGTCGTTGGAGCCACCACCATCAATCGTGCCTTTACCTGTAATGGCAATATCCTTGGCATTGAAAGCATAGATACAAGGTGAGAGGTTGAAACACTCCAGTCCTTCCCATGAAGTCTCCACGATGGGGTAGAGCTCTGGTTGGAAAACGAATTCAAGTGTTGCACTTTCCTCAACAACGAGGTTCACACCGTCTTTCAGTGTGATAGCACCAGTGAGAAACTTCTCGCCGGCAGGGATAACCACCTTGCCGCCGCCTTTCTTTGAACAGACATCGATAGCCTTCTGAATAGCCTTCTGATTGACGGCAGCAGTGTTGTCAACCTTTGCCCCATACTTCGTGATGGAATAGGTTTTATCTGCAAACTGAGGTACGCGGATACTTTGCTCAATCTGTTTGTATTTGGCCTCATCCCAGCCTTGTGCCACTATTGTGATGGGTGCAATCAGAGCGCACATTAATAATAGAAAAAATCTCCTTATCATATTGAATAAGTTTTAGTACGTAGTTCTTTTCGAGCACAAAGGTAAGCATAAAAAATGAAACTACGAACTAAAACCTATAATTATTTTACGCAAACGTTTAACTTGCGAGAGCTTCGAACAGCTTGTCAAGTGCTTCGTCGGCATCCTTACTCTCATTGAGTAGTGTCACAAATTTAGAGCCGATGATAGCACCTGCAGCATTATGTTGTGCAGCTTGAAGTGTCTGTTGGTTACTGATACCAAAGCCAATCATACGCGGATTACGTAGTTGCATGGCATCAATACGACGGAAATAGGCCTGTTTGGCATCATCAAAGGATTTCTGGGTACCGGTGATAGCGGCTGACGATACCATATAGATAAAGCCGTCGGTATGTTCGTCGATGAAGCGGATGCGCTCCTCGCTGGTCTCAGGGGTGATGAGCATGATGATACGAATGTCGTAACGATCGGCTACAGGTTTTACGATGTCGAGATAGTCTTTAAAAGGTAGATCAGGGATGATGGCACCGCTGACACCACTCTCTGCACAACTCTGGCAGAACGCCTCAATACCGTAATGCAGGATAGGATTCAGATAACCCATGAGTACCAAGGGCATAGTGACTTCATCTTTAATGCTCTTCAGTTGTTCGAAGAGTTTCTTCAGGCTCATGCCGTTGCGCAAGGCCTGGGTTGCAGCACTTTGGATGACAGGACCGTCAGCCAGTGGATCGCTGAAGGGAATACCCACCTCCACCATGTCGATACCTCGTCGCTGGGTGGCTAAGATAATATCTGTGGTACTCTCAAACGTTGGACTGCCGGCACAGAAATAGAGTGAAAGCAGCTTGCGATCCTGGAGATTTGCGAAAAGTTGATTGATTTTATTCATGATGCAATTGATTTATGAATTGTCTAAGTTTGGGGATATCTTTAAGAGCCGGCTCAACCTCGAAACGTGAGTTCAGGTCGATGCCTATGCATTGAGAATGATGGAAACCGTTGAGTGCCTCCACATCGTCAGGTCCGATTCCTCCGCTGAGCAGGAATGGGGTGGAGCCTTGATAAGCCGAGAGCACTGACCAGTCGAACTTCACCCCGTTGCCACCAACCACCTTCCCTTTAGTATCAAAGAGAAAATAGTCAACGACACCTTCATACATTTCTGTCTGTCTGAGATCCTCAGCACAGGCAATATTAAAGGCCTTGATGAGTGACAGAGGTTTCAGGGCTTTTGCAAATGCCGGTAACTCATGTCCGTGCAGCTGGATGAGGTCGAGTTGGTATTCTTCGGCATGCTGGCGGATATCCTCCAAACTCGCATCGACGAATACACCAACACGCTTGCACCTCGTGGGCAGGTAAGCCGGACGTTCACTGACATTGCGGTTGGACTTAGGCCAGAAGATGAAGCCCATAAGGTCGATGCCCAAGGACTCGGCCTCACGGATGTTCTCCGCTTCTCGCATACCACATACTTTGATGATCATAGCTGACTTACAAATTGTTGGAGTGACAGACCGGGATCAGGCGTCTTCATGAAGTTCTCACCAATGAGGAATCCGCGGAAGCCTGCTTGGCGAAGCGCACGGACGGTATCGGGGTTAGAAATACCGCTTTCGCTGACCTTGACAGCATCTTTTGGCAATAACTCTGCCAAACGGTAGGAATTCTGAACATCAGTCACAAACGAGCCGAGGTTACGGTTGTTGATGCCGCAGAGATCGGGCTGCAGTTCAGCATATTTCAATTCGGCTTCGTCATGCATCTCAAGCAGTACCTCAAGCCCAAGGCTATGAGCTATATGCATGAGTTCGGCACAGCGCTCGATAGTAAGGCAGGCGGCAATGAGGAGTACGGCAGAGGCTCCGCAGAGGGCTGCCTCGTAAAGCTGGAACTCGTCGACGACAAAGTTCTTATATAAAATAGGTATCGTCACTCCCGACTGGCGGGCGGCTCGGATGAAATCGTCGTGCCCTCCGAAGTAATGCTCATCGGTAAGGATGCTGATAGCTGCGGCGCCGTTCTGCTGATAACTCAGCGGAATGATGTCGGCTCGTCCATCCTCCTTGATCCAGCCCTTCGACGGCGACTTACGCTTAAACTCTGCGATGATGCCTGTCTCGCTCTGAAGCAAAGCCTCGCGCAGGGAAGGTTTGGGGGCTTTCCACAATTCCAGTTCCTTGCATTTATGTTCAACGATTTCTTGTAATATGTCTTTTGCCATATAACTCTTAGCTATTCAGTTCAACGAATTTCTTGAATGTGGCTAGTGCCTTACCGCTGTCGATACTCTCTCGGGCAATGTCGATACACTCCTCAATACTCTTCTGACCTTTCTCCAATACCTGGATGCCGAAAGCAGCATTCGCCAATACGATGTTCTTCTGAGCAGGCAGGGAGCGGTTCTCCAGCACGCTATCGAAGATCTCTGCGGCCTCCTCTTCAGTGGCACCACCAACCAACTCTTCCGGTTTGGCAATGTCGAAGCCCAAATCTGCAGGGGCAAACACCCTCTCATAATGGTTGGTGGTTACCTTGAACGGTCCCGTCAGTGAGATCTCGTCGTAACCATCGATAGAGTTCACAATACCATAGTCGATGCCAATCTTCTGATATACATTATTATATAAGCGCATCTGATCGAGGTTTGCAACGCCCAGAAGTTGACAGGTTGGCTGACTGGGATTAACCAGAGGACCTAACAGATTGAAGATGGTGGGGAACTGGAGGGCTTTGCGGATAGGACCTACAAACTTCATTGCCTTGGCGAAGAGCTGTGCATGCAGATAGACGATGCCAGCCTCGTCGAGAGAGCGGTTCAGACGATCAATGTCGTCGGTGAACTTGATGCCATGATGCTGGATTACGTTGGAAGCACCACTTACCGAGGTGGCGGCATAGTTGCCGTGTTTGGCTACCTTATAACCTGCACCTGCTATCACGAAACAGGCCGTTGTGGAAATGTTAAAGGTGTTCTTCCTGTCACCTCCAGTACCTACTACATCGATATAGCGGTCTGCCTTCAATAGGGCGGGGACACCCGTCTCCAGAATACCGTCGCGGAAGCCGAGTAACTCATCTACTGTGACGCCGCGCATCTGTAAAGCGGTGAGCAGTGCCGTGATCTGTTCCGTAGGATATTCCGATTGTGTGATACCTATCAGAATCTGTTTCATCTCCTCACGGGAGAGTTCTTCATGATTCAACATCCTGTTGAGTATATCCTTCATTGTCTGTGCCATAACTCTTAATCATTAAATTTATACTTAAATTATAAAAACATCCAGTTCTGCAACATTTTTCTTCCATCTGGTGTGAGCACGCTCTCAGGATGGAACTGGATTCCCCTGACGTTTAATGTCTTGTGACGTAGGGCCATGATCTGCCCTTCATCGCTTTCTGCTGTAATCTCCAGACACTCTGGGAATCCTTCTTTCGATACCACCCAGGAGTGGTAGCGCCCCATCGTGATACGTTCAGGAAGACCACTGAACAGCGGATCGTTGCCAAACTGGGTGCCTTCAGTAGCCACACCGTGGAACACATCACTCAGATTCTCCAGTTTTCCACCAAATACCTCGCCGATTGCCTGATGACCGAGACAGACACCGAGGATCGGTTTAATCCCAGCATAAGTGCGGATAACATCACATAGCAAACCAGCCTCTGAGGGAATGCCTGGGCCTGGTGAGAGAATGATCTTGGAATAAGGTTCCAACTCAGAGAGTTTAAACTGGTCGTTGCGCAACACAGTCACATCTGCTCCCAACTCCTTCACCAGATGACTCAGATTATATGTAAACGAGTCGTAGTTGTCAATGATAACTATTTTCATCATATTGTCTTTATATCTGTTCTGTCATTATCTACATGTATTCTGCCATCAGAATGGCTCTGCGCAGGGCTCCGAGTTTGTTGTTTACTTCCTGCAACTCGTATTCCACATCACTCTTAGCTACGATGCCACCACCGGCCTGGAACCAAAGTTCACCGTTTCTGGCTACAAACGTACGGATGGTGATGGCCTGGTTCAGGGAGCCGTCAAGTCCGATATAGCCGATACAGCCGCCATAAGCACCTCTGTTATGTGGCTCGTATTCCGAGATGAGCTGCATGGCTCTTACCTTTGGTGCACCACTGAGTGTACCAGCAGGGAAAGTGTCAATAAAGGCCTTGATGGGATCTGCTCCTTCATCGAGCTCTCCACTCACGCGACTCACCAGGTGGATCACGTGTGAATAGTACTGCAAATCTTTGTAGAAATCCACCTTTACACCATGACAGTTACGCGACAGGTCATTACGGGCCAGATCCACCAGCATCACGTGTTCGGCATTCTCCTTGGGATCATTCCTTAGGTAGTCGGCTCCCCGTCGGTCGGCTTCTGCATCGCCTGTTCTCTTGGTTGTACCTGCTATCGGATCGATATAGGCTTTACGATCTTGAATGCGACAGTGGGTCTCTGGTGAAGAGCCGAAGATACGGAATCCACCAAAGTCGAAATAAAAGAGGTAGGGTGAGGGATTGATACTGCGCAGCGCACGGTAGAGCTTGAAATCATCGCCCTCATAGCGCTGAATGAATCGTCGTGAAAGAACAATCTGGAAGACGTCACCTCTCAAACAGTGCTGGATACCCTTGCGGATATTTGCCTTGTGCTCCTCATCAGTCAGCGTGCTGGTGGTATCACCCACAGGATGGAAGTCGTAAGCCTGAATATTTGTGCGGTTCATGGCCTTGAAGAGTTTGTCCAGCTCTTCCGTTTCGCCCAGTGTCACCAGTGTCAGCAGGTTGTTAAAATGATCAAACACGATCACCTCTCTGTAGAGGATATAGAGCATATCAGGGGCGTCATTCTTGGTCTGCGTCTCATCTTTTACTGCGATGTCCTCGAAATAGCGTACAGCGTTGAATGATGTATAGCCGTAGAGACCGCATACCTTTGCCTGTTCTCCACTTACCTCAATGCGATCTGTCAGCGCATGGATGGCTTGAGCACTGCTGAATGCCTTACTCACAGCGTGCATCTCCTGGCTGCCATCAGGGAATTTGATTGTTGCCTCTCCGTGTCCGATGGCAACAGAGGCGATGGGATTAATGCCGATGAATGAGCGGGAGTTGTCTTTCTCGTGATAGTCAGAACTCTCCATCAGGGCACTTTGAGGGTAAAGATCCCTCAGACGCATATATACGCCTACTGGTGTATAGAGATCTGCCAAGATCGTACGGCTTTTGGTCGTATATTTAAAAGTTTCCATATTCCTTTGCCATTAGTTTGTTGTTCAAGTAAGTTTCTACATCCTTGTCGCCGCGCCCACTTACAGTCAGCACAACCACATCAGTAGGTTTGAATGTCAGTTTTTTAAGGGCAGCGATGGCGTGTGCCGACTCGATGGCAGGGATGATTCCCTCCATACGGGTCAGTTCGTAACCTCCGTAGATAGCTTCGTCGTCGTTGATGCTCAGCACCTCTGTGCGACCTTTCTTCGCCATATTGCAATGCATCGGTCCCACACCAGGATAGTCCAGTCCTGCAGAGATAGTGAAGGCTTCCTCAATCTGTCCATCCTCGTTCTGCATGACCAGCATCTTTGCACCATGTAGGATGCCAGTAGTGCCTTTATGGATGGTAGCAGCTGTATGGTTGGTCTCCCAGCCGTGTCCGCCTGCCTCTGCCAGAACGATTTTTACGCGCTCATCGTTTACATAATGGTAGATAGTGCCAGCAGCATTTGATCCTCCACCGATGCAAGCAATCAGATAGTCGGGATAGTCACGTCCAATTTTCTCTTCAAGCTGCCATTTAATCTCTTCTGAGATTACGCTCTGCATCCTTGCTACCAGGTCAGGGTAGGGATGTGGACCCATTGTTGAACCTACGATGTAGAAAGTGTCAGCCGGATGACAGCACCAGTCGCGGATGGCTTCTGAACAGGCATCGCTCAGGGTCATGTTACCCGTCCTTACCGGATGTACCTCTGCACCCAGCATCTTCATACGCTCCACGTTGGTGTGCTGACGTTCCACATCAGTGGCACCCATAAACACCTCACATTTCATGTCCATCAGGGCACAGACCGTTGCTGTAGCTACTCCGTGCTGTCCTGCACCAGTCTCAGCGATGATACGGGTCTTACCCATCTGCTTCGCCAACAGAATCTGGCCGATCGTGTTGTTGATCTTGTGGGCACCAGTGTGGTTTAGGTCCTCACGCTTCAGGTAGAGCTGACATCCGTAGCGTTCACTCATACGTTTGGCAAAGTAAAGAGGTGAGGGACGGCCCACATAATCCTTCAGGAGTGCATGGTAGGCTTCTTTGAACTGCGCCGATTCGATGATGGGCAGATAAGCCTCCTGCAAGTCATGTACGCACTTGTAGAGTATCTCTGGCACATAGGCGCCGCCGTACTCTCCGTAAAAACCTCTTTCATCTACAAAATAATTTTCTTTCATTGTTATATGGCTGTTTTTGTGATATTTCTAATGAAAAAAGACTCGCCGCTGTCGCGACGAGCCTTCTTATATCTTCTGTTTGAATGATAACATACGGCTATGAACCTCGCGACTATTTTAATCTCGAGTTACGCCACCACCAAATGTTATACATACAATTGTTCATCTTGTCTTTTTTAAGTTTCTGGGTGCAAAGTTAAGCATATTTTTCTTACTACCAAATTTTTCAGCCACTTTTTTTTGATAAAATGAAAGAAAAAGTGTAATTTTGCCAACGATTTATCGTAAAACTATGACTTTAAAAGACTTTTTATCACAAAATGACCGATTTGCTGCAAATAGTGGCTGTCTATTAAAAGAGGTTCGCGAGGGGTATGCCCGTGCTGAACTGGTTGTTACGTCTGAACACCTGAATGCTGGTGGTGTCTGTCAGGGTGGAGCATATTTCACTTTGGCAGATATAGCCCTAGCTGCTGTTATGAACAGTCGAGGGACGCTTACTTTTGGTATTGAGAACAATATTGTGTTCCTTCAGAGTGCTAAAGCTGGCGATACACTTATCGCTGAGGCCACAGAGGTGTTTAACCATCATAAGATTCCCTATGTTGATGTACGAATAACCAATCAGCATGGCGAACTATGCTGTGTCGTCACAGGTATGGCATACAGAAAAGCCGCCGATCTTCCGATCGACGGCTTGGAATAATCAATGTATTCGTGATTATTGGATTTCCCAACCGATAGCTGAGGCACCCAGCACTGCTGCAGAAGCGCCGTCAAGACCACTCACCAGAAACTGAGCCTTGTTCTTGAAGATATTCATCACATGAGCGTTATAGGCTTCACGGATTGGTTTCATGATCAGTTCTCCTGCCTTTACCATACCTCCGAAGAAGATGAATGCCTCAGGTGAAGAGAAGGCAGCGAAATCAGCACAGGCTTCGCCCAGCATTTTACCAGTGAACTCATAGATCTCCTTGGCAAGCTCATCACCTTTGCCTGCAGCGATAGAAACGTCAAGTGATGTGATCTTTTCCGGATCCAACTCGCGAAGCAGACTTGGACGATCCGTCTTTGTGAGCATCTCACGTGCCGTACGAGCTACACCAGTAGCTGAACAGTAGCATTCCAAGCAACCTGTGCGTCCGCAGCCACATAGGCGACCTTCCTCACCACGTACCATTGTTACGTGTCCCAGCTCACCTGCGAAACCGTCGTGTCCGTACAGCAGCTGACCGTTTACCACGATACCAGAACCAACACCTGTACCTAAGGTGATTACGATGAAGTTCTTCATACCGCGTGCCACACCATAGACCATCTCACCGATAGCAGCGGCATTGGCATCATTTGTCAGTGCCACAGGGATATTGTTCAGACGCTCGCTGAACAGCTTTGCCAAAGGCACTACACCGTTTTTCGCCCAAGCCAGATTGGGTGCAAACTCAATCGTTCCATTATAATAGTTACCATTGGGGGCGCCGATACCCATCGCTTTGATCTTCTCAATGCCACCCACCTGATCGATGATAACCTGCAGTGCCTCTACACAGGCATCCACATAGTCTTCCACCTTCTCATAACCACCAGTCTTAATGGCTGTTGTGGCCTTAATCTCTCCACGGGCATCCACGATGCCGAATACGGAATTCGTTCCTCCCAGATCTAAGCCGATGACATACGGCTTGATTGCTGCATTTTGCTCGTTCATACTATTTCAGATTTATTATTATGTTAATAATTGGATTTCGTTCTGTTTGTTTTGCCGTGCAAAGATACAAATTATTTCTCAAACCTGCAACATTTTACGCGTTTTTCTTTCCTGTTCTGAAAATTATGCTTACCTTTGCACTCGTTATGCCGTTTTACGTACCAATAAATATATTGGACTTCATCTTTAAGGGGATGATGATTGGGGTGATTGCCAGTGCCCCAATGGGTCCTGTGGGTATCCTTTGTGTGCAGCGCACGCTGAACAAAGGACGCTGGTATGGACTTGCCACAGGCGTCGGAGCCTCCATCAGCGATATTATCTATGCGGGTTTTGCAGGCTTTGGTATGTCGTTTGTGATGGACTTTATCACCAACGACCAGAATCGTTTCTATCTGCAGATTGTGGGTAGTTTGATGCTGCTCTGTTTCGGTCTCTATACCTATCGTTCGGATCCTACGAAGAAGATGCACCAGTCAGGTCAGAAGAAGGGAACACTTTGGTATAACACTTGGACGGCATTCCTTGTGACGTTCTCTAACCCGCTGATTATCTTCTTGTTCCTGGCGATGTATGCCCAGTTTGCCTTCGTGCTGCCTGATCATCCGTTTGAGATGGTTGTAGGCTTTGCCAGTATCGTGGGTGGTGCATTGCTCTGGTGGTGGGGACTGACGTGGCTGGTGGATAAGATCCGTACAAAGTTCGATACCTATGGTATCAAACTGATTAATGAGATCATCGGTGTGGCAGTGATCATCGGCTCTGTTATCATGTTGTTAGGTACAACAACAAATCTGGTCAGATTCTTTTAAAGGTCAAAAAAGAAAATAGGATTAATAGTGTTTGTAGCTCAGGAATTAAGAAAGAAGAACATTGCGGAATATCTGCTGTATATGTGGCAGATCGAGGATACGATACGGGCATTTGACTGTTCGCTGACACGTATCAAGCGTGAGTATGTGGAGCGGTTTGACTATACCGACGAACAGAAAGAAGAGGAGATTGATTGGTTTGGTAATCTCATCCGAATGATGAATCAAGAGGGTTGTCGTGAGAAAGGCCACCTCCAGATCAATAAAGTGACCTTGCAGATGCTGATAGAACTGAATGATCAGCTGTTGCAGTCGTCTAAATTCCCCTTTTATAACACAGAATATTATAAAGTACTTCCCTTTATCGTGGAGTTGCGCAATCGTGGTGCTAATAAGGAAGAAAACGAGATTGAGACGTGTTTCAACTCCCTCTATGGGGTGATGATGCTGCGTTTGCAGAAAAAGGACATCTCGCCAGATACCGCTCATGCCGTGAAAGAGATATCAACATTTATCGGTATGCTCTCTGACTATTACAAGAAGGATAAGGAAGAAGGTCTGAAATTTGATTGATTATGAAGATATTAGTGACAGGCTGTAATGGCCAGTTGGGAAACGAAATGCAGTTGCTGGAGGCGAAGCACCCCCAGCATACCTATTTTAATACGGATGTGGCAGAGCTTGACATCACAGACCAAAAGGCAGTGGAGGCGTTTGTCAGTAATAACGAGATAGATGGTATCGTGAACTGTGCGGCTTATACCGCTGTGGATAAGGCGGAAGAGAACCAGGAACTTTGCGCGACACTGAATACGGTGGCACCAGGCTATTTAGCTGCTGCCGTCGAGAAGCGAGGTGGTTGGATGATTCAGATTTCTACCGACTATGTGTTTGATGGTACCAACCATACGCCCTATGTGGAAACAGACCCAGTTTGTCCCAATAGTACATATGGTCGTACCAAACTGGCTGGTGAAGAAGCGGCTCAGAAAGCATGTGCAAAGACAATGATTATCCGTACGGCCTGGCTTTATTCCACCTTCGGCAATAACTTCGTGAAGACGATGATTCGCCTGGGTCAGGAGCGCCCGGAGTTGGGAGTCATCTTCGACCAGATTGGTACTCCAACATATGCCCGCGATCTGGCCATTGCGATTTTTGAAGCCTTCGAGCAAGGCGTGAAGCCAGGTGTGTATCACTTTAGTAATGAAGGTGTTATATCATGGTATGATTTCACGAAAGCGATCCATCGTATTGCTGGTATCAAGACTTGTAAGGTGCGTCCACTTCATACGGAAGAGTATCCTACACCCGCCAATCGTCCGCATTACTCCGTGCTTGACAAGACAAAGATTAAGCAGACCTATGGCATTGAAATTCCTTATTGGGAAGAGAGCCTTGAAGCGTGCATTAAGAAATTGAAAGATTGAATAAACAGAAAGATTGATGAATCAGGAGATTGACAGAAGAAGAACATTTGCAATTATCTCGCACCCAGATGCGGGTAAGACGACATTGACGGAGAAATTCCTGCTGTTCGGTGGACAGATACAGGTGGCTGGTGCCGTCAAAAGCAATAAGATTAAGAAAACAGCCACATCCGACTGGATGGACATTGAGAAACAACGTGGTATTTCGGTATCGACCTCTGTGATGGAGTTTGACTATACCCCGGATGGCTCGGATGTGGAATACAAGGTAAATATCCTCGATACCCCAGGACACCAGGACTTTGCTGAAGATACCTTCCGTACGCTGACAGCTGTTGACTCGGCTATCATCGTGGTGGATGGTGCCAAAGGTGTGGAGACGCAGACACGAAAGCTGATGACTGTTTGCCGTATGCGTAAGACACCTGTGATTATCTTTATCAATAAGATGGACCGTGAGGGGCGTGACCCCTTTGATCTGCTAGACGAACTGGAACAGGAGCTTGAAATCAAGGTTCGCCCTCTGAGTTGGCCCATCAATCAAGGTGCTAAGTTCAAGGGTGTTTATAATATCTATGAGCAGAAACTCGATCTTTTCACACCCGACAAACAGCGTGTGACGGATAAGGTGGAGGTAGATATCAATAGCGAAGAACTTGACCAGCGTGTAGGTGAAGAGAACGCCGCCAAGCTGCGTGAGGATCTGGAACTGGTAGATGGTGTCTATCCTGAATTCGAGGTGGAGAGCTATCGTGCCGCTGAGGTGGCACCCGTGTTCTTTGGCTCTGCCCTGAACAATTTCGGTGTGCAGGAGCTGTTGAACTGTTTCGTGGAGATTGCCCCCTCACCACGTCCAACGAAAGCTGAGGAGCGTGAGGTGGAGCCTGAGGAGAAGAAGTTCACAGGCTTTATCTTCAAGATTACAGCCAATATCGATCCGAACCACCGTTCGTGTATCGCTTTCTGCAAGGTGTGCAGTGGAAAGTTCC
>JAEEGL010904229.1_pt1 | contig 17300 bp, 16 predicted proteins | sample 9134231 | NCBI WGS metagenome assembly JAEEGL01 (sample SAMN16246548, study PRJNA631951) | gut metagenome | biome: gut microbiome; feature: rumen; material: fiber-attached | host: Bos | place: Iran: Karaj | collected 2018-10
AAAAATACCGTCCGTATAAACTCGCGCCCCGCAACGCTGTCGGTGCTCAAAAGCGTCATGCCGTATATAATAAACATACACGGCCAGCACGACGCAAGCAGCCTGCTTGACGAAAAGCGCCATCTTTCGCTTCTTGACATGTTCTCAAAGGACAAAACGGCTTCGGCCGAATATTCGGAGGCCTACAAAAAATACAGGACGCTTTTGAAGGAATTCGGCGCGCTCGATATGGACGAGCGCGAAAAGGCGCGCCGCGTGGATTATTTAAGATTCTGCATAGATGAAATAGAAGCGGCCGACCTCACGCCCGGCGAGGATGAGCAGCTTGCCGCTCAGAAGAGGAAGTTCTCGAACGCGAAAAAGTTCGTTTCCGCCATAGAAGCCGCCCACGACCTTTTGTACGGCGGCGAGAAGAACGGCATAAGCGCATACAATGCCGCCTATGAGGCGAAAAATGAGCTGAGCCTGCCGGCACGTGACGATGAGGAGATAGAGGAGTACGTAAAAAGACTCGACTCAGTATGCCTTGAGCTTGAGGATATAGCCATGTCGGTGGCCGCAAAAAAGGACGAGTTCGAGTTTTCCGATGAGGACATAGACGATATCATAGCCCGCCAGGACGAGATATCGAGACTTAAGAGAAAATATACGGGCAGTATAGAGGATATCCTTGCATTTTTGGAGCAGTGCAAGGGAGAGCTTGACGATATAGTTTTCGCCGATGTGAAAAGAGAGCGGCTGAAGGGCGAGCTTTCGAAGGCGGAGGGAGAGCTTGTAAAAAAAGCAAAGAAGCTATCGGCGCTTCGCCGAGACGCGGCCGCGCTTCTTGAGGTGGAGATAACGAAGAAGCTTTCATACCTTGATATGGCGAAGGTCAGATTCAAGGTCGATATAAAAACCGAGGACGATGCGGGCGGATTCGGCCCCGGCGGCGCGGACGCCGTTGAGTTTCTCATATCGCCGAACCCGGGCGAGGCTTTAAAGCCCCTGGCGCGCATTGCCTCCGGAGGCGAGCTTTCGCGCATTATGCTTGCCATGATAAGCGTGCTTTTTGAAAGCGAACCCACGGGCACTCTCGTGTTCGACGAGATAGACGCGGGCATCAGCGGCCGGGCGGCGGTAAAGGTTGCGAACGCCCTTTACGAGATATCGGGGCTAAAGCAGATACTGTGCGTTACGCACCTGTCGCAGCTCGCTTTGATGGCGGACAGTCATTATTATATAGAAAAAACCACAGACGGAAAAACAACAAGCACAAGCGTAAAGAATTTGTCGCCCTCCGAGCGGTCGAGAGAGATCGCGCGAATAACGGGCGGCGATAAGATAACCGAGCTTTCTTTGGTCAATGCAGACGAGATGCTTAAAATGGCCGAGCAAACGAAAGCCGATATAAGAAAAACAAAAACCAAAAAGTGAGGATTTAAGGAAATGGGCATTTTTCAGGAATTACAGGACAGAGGACTTATTGCACAGGTCACGGACGAAAAGGAGATAAGGGAGCTTGTCGATAACGGCAAGGCCACCTTCTATATAGGCTTCGACCCCACGGCGGATTCGCTCCATGTGGGTCATTTTATGGCGCTCTGCCTTATGAAGCGGCTCCAGATGGCAGGCAACAAGCCGATAGTGCTGCTCGGCGGCGGCACGGGTCACGTGGGCGACCCTTCGGGAAGAACGGATATGCGCGCCATGATGTCCTATGACGTTATCATGAAGAACTGCGAGCGCTTCAAGGAGCAGATGAAGAAGTTCATAAGCTTCGAGGGCGAGAATGCAGCCATCGCCGTAAACAACGCCGACTGGCTTCTCGATCTTAAATACGTTGACCTTTTAAGAGAGGTGGGAGCGTGCTTCTCCGTAAACAATATGCTCAGAGCCGAATGCTACAAGCAGCGCATGGAGAAGGGCCTTTCCTTCCTTGAGTTCAACTACATGATAATGCAGTCCTACGACTTTTATTATCTTTTCCAGAAATACGGCTGCAATATGCAGTTCGGCGGCGATGACCAGTGGAGCAATATGCTGGGCGGCACCGAGCTTATAAGAAGGAAGCTGGGCAAAGACGCATACGCCATGACCATCACTCTGCTTCAGAACTCCGAGGGCAAGAAGATGGGCAAGACGGCCAACGGCGCCGTATGGCTCGACCCCGAAAAGACCCCGCCCTACGACTTCTATCAGTATTGGAGAAACGTGGACGACGCGGACGTTATAAAGTGCCTGAAGATGCTTACATTCCTCCCGCTTGATGAAATAGAAAAGCTTTCAAAGCTTGAGGGCAAGGACATAAACCGCGCTAAGGAGACGCTGGCCTTCCAGCTTACGGAGCTTATCCACGGCACCGAGGAGGCAAAGAAGGCAGAGGAGGCCGCGAAGGCTCTCTTTGCGGCAGGAGGAGTAAGCGACAATATGCCCACCTTCGAGCTTGCCGAAAGCGACCTTACGGACGGCTCCATCGGCATACTCGATCTGCTCGTCAAGTCTTCGCTTGCGCCGTCAAAGGGCGAGGCAAGACGCCTTGTGAACCAGGGCGGCATATCGGTAAACGATGAAAAGGTCACCGCTATCGACAAAACGGTGGGCAAAGGCGATCTTAAGGACGGTTATATGATAGTCAAAAAAGGCAAAAAGACCTTTATAAAGATCATAATAAAGTGAAACGGAGGCTCAATATGAAAAGAAAAGTTTTAAGTTTACTGCTGGCGGCAGCCATATGCGTTTCTTTTGCCATACTCCCCGCGGGAGCGGCGGACACGCCGACCTCGTCGACGGAGATGGTCTTTCAGACCGGAAACGACAAGGCTTATATAAACGGCTCGGAGACCGCGCTTCCCGAAGCGCCCCGAATCATTGACGGAAGAACGATGGTGCCGTTCAGAGTGCTCACCGAGTCGCTTGACTGCTCGGTGGAGTGGATAAGCGAGGGACGTCAGATAATCGTTACGAAAAACAGCGACCCGAGCTTCAAGCTTAAGTACCAGATAGGCAACACGGCAGTATACAGGATAGTAAACAACATGGACGAGATAACGTACCGTATGGATGCGGCTCCCGTGCTTTCCGAGAACGGCAATACACTGCTTCCGGCGCGCTATGTTGCCGAGCTTGTGGGCTACACCGTAAACTGGGCCGATACATACAACGCGACGGTCATCTATAAGACCGCGGCGCCCCTTCAGATATCCGACATAAAGGCGAAGATCGCGGCCATGATACGTCCCATAGACGCATCGGCTTCGGCTGACAGCTTCAAGATAGACGAGGAAAGATTTTCCGAGAGCGTTTATAAGGCTTTGAACGACATGCTTGTTTCAAAGAACGAGCGCAGCCTCATGTGGGGCGAGGAGCTTTCCATCGTAAGCGACTACCGTATCTATGAGCGCCAGATGATGAACATATGGAGCAGCGACAATATGGATACCCTGTCCTACGGCGAGGACAGACGCGCGATGTATGAAAAGCTGGGAGTAGCGTTTTATGTTACAGAAAAGGAGCTGTGCCTTGACAGCAGCTCAAACGCCACCCGCCTCATACAGAACGCGACCCACAACGAGACCTTATGGAATGAACTCAAGGATACTGACTACACTCAGGTTGCCGTAAGCTGTGTAAAGGACGGGGACAACTACAGAACGCTTCTTATCCTTACAGGCAGCGCAAGAATGAAATAAATCTTTCGGGGCGGCGAAGACCGCCCCTTCATCATGAAAACAAGATGTAAAACATCACCTGTATTGGAGGATTTTATTTGGCCGGACGCGGTGGAAGCGTTTCAAACGCCGTCTCTGAGGTAAGCGAGCGGCTTTGGAACAACGATTTTATAAAAATATTCATAATAGCGACGCTGTGCAATATCTCACAGCAGATGATAGGCTCAACGCTGCCGTACTATGTCATAGTGCTGGGCGGAAGCCCTAGCCAGGCGGGCGTAATGACGGGACTGCTTACTCTGGCCGCGCTTATGTCGCGTCCGTTCGTGGGGCGCATAGTCGATACAAGGGGAAGAAGGATAGTTACGATATTCGGTATTTTCATCTTTCTGTCGGGCACCCTCGTTTATATCTTCTCCATGAACGTAATGGCCGTTATGGTGTTCCGCGTCATCCAGGGCGTGGGCATCGCCTGCATTTCCACGGCGAACGGCACCATAGCGGCGGACGTACTGCCCGAGAAGCGGCTGTCCGAGGGCATTGCATATTTCGGCCTTACAAATACGCTTGCTACCTCGGTGGGGCCGGCGCTGGCGCTGTCGCTCATGACGGGAGGCGTATATTCGCCCATGTTCTCGGTGTCAGGTCTCGCCATGCTGGGCGGGCTTGCGATAATGATAACGCTGAGATACGAAAAGCAGGCGAAGCTTGAGAGGGAAGAGTACTTAAGGACGCATCCCGAGGAAGCAAATCCCATGACGACCGAGGCACAGGGGGAGAAAAAGAAGGAAAAGCTCATCTGGCGTATATTTGAAAAGACGGTGTTTCGTCCGTCTCTCGTCGTAATAGTGCTTGCGATGAGCATGAGCTGCGTGCTTTCGTTCATGCCCTCCTTTGCTATCTCGAAGGGGATAGACAGCCCCGGAATGTTCTATACGGCGACTGCCATTGTCATACTTATAGTGAGAGTTGCAACGAGCAAGCTGTTCGGGCGCGTACATACGCTCATGATAATAATCCCGGCCTTTGCCATATTCTCCGTTGCGCTGTTTACGCTTTCGTTTTTGAACAGCTTTACGCATCTTATAATCTGCGCCGTGATTTACGGCGTGGGCGTCGGCGCGGCTCTGCCTACCACAAACGCGCTTGTCGTAAAGTATGCGCCGATAGACAGGCGGGGAAGCGCAAACGCCACATATTATTCCTCCTTCGACATAGGAATAGGCGTGGGTTCCGCGCTTTGGGGCTTCGTTATAGATTATCTGGGCGGCTACAGCGTAGCGTTCATCGGAGCCGGAATATTCTGTATCATAGCCATAATAATGAGCGCGTTCATATTAAGGAACATGAAGCTCTGATGAAAAAACAAAAATCCCGTGCGCACCGCATCAGGTACGCACGGGATTTTATTATTCACTTCAGTTTATCTTCAGCGCCTTTGCGGCTATGTCGTAGATATATTCGTAGTCGTCCTTCGACAAGAGGCAGGAGATGTCGTTGTCGGACGTCGTTATAAGCTTGAGCATTATATGATTCTCCGAGAACAGGCGCATAACGTATGCCGCCACGCCGTAATTGTCCTTCATGCGCTCGCCGAAAAAGACGATCTTCGCGTTGCCGGGATTGACATCGCTTCTGAGGGAGGGAAGCTTTGATTTGAACGTGCTCATTATCTTTATGGCGCGGGGCAGATCGTCGTCGTTCAATGTAAACGAAATGCTTATATGCCCGCCCGTGGGAGCCGTCTGGCTTATCATATCGAGGACAACGCGCTCGCGGGAAAAGCTGTCGAAAATATCGCACATAAGCTTCATATCCGCGGGGATATTGTGAAGCGTTATAAGAGTGATATCCTCCTCGCCCGTAAGCTTGGTCAGAATCTTATCCATATCAAGCATCAAAGAAACCTCCTTTTTTGAAGCTTATTCGTTTATAAGGTCGTTCATGCTGTAAAGGCCCGCGGGCTTGCCTGCGATGAACTTGGCCGCTCTTATTGCGCCCGCCGCGAACACATCGCGGGATGCGGCGCTGTGGGATACGGTTATGACCTCGTTCTGTCCACAGAAAAGCACATCGTGGTCGCCTATGATGTTGCCGCCGCGAACGGAATGAATGCCTATCTCCGTCTTTTCTCTCTTTTTGCGCACCGACTGGCGCTCGTAAACATAATTGGTTTCGCAGTCGCGAACGGAGGAGAGAGCGTCGGCAATGGCAAGAGCCGTTCCGCTGGGCGCGTCAAGCTTCTGATTGTGGTGCTTTTCTATTATCTCAACGTCGAAATCCTCGCCCAGCGCGCGGGAAGCCCTCTTAACGAGATCGATAAGCAGATTTACGCCCAGCGACATATTTGCGCTGTGGAAAATGGGCACATACTTTGCGGTCTCGTGCATAAGCTCTATCTGCGTGTTGAGAAGGCCGGTGGTCGCGATAACGGCGGGCACCTTTTTCCTTCTTGCCAGGTCCAGAACGCCCTCGAGCGCGGCATGGTTCGAGAAATCCACGATAACGTCGCACTCTGTGTCCACCTTGGCGGGATCGCTGAAAACGGGGTATCCGAATTCCTCGGCGGTGTTTATATCAAGCCCCGCAACTATCAGAACGCTGTCGTCGGAAGCGGCGAGACGCGATATGGCGCGTCCCATCTTTCCGTTGCAGCCCGACATTATTATCCTTGTAACATTACTCATCTTTTCACATCCCTTTTAAAGACTTTTACTTTATAAGACCCGAGTTTTTAAGCGCCGTCTTTAATCTGTCGAGATTTGCGCCTTCCATATCGCAAAGCGGCATGCGAAGCGGGCCTACCTTGTAGCCCATAAGGCCGAGAGCCGTCTTTACGGGAATGGGGTTCGTTTCACAGAAGAGCGCGCCGATAAGATCCATCATTTCAAGCTGGAGAGCCGCGCTTTCCTTTATCTTGCCCTCAAAGAAGAGACGGCAGATATCGTGCGTTTCCTTCGGCATTACATTAGACAGAACGGAGATAACGCCTATGCCGCCCAAAGAGAGGATAGGAACTATCTGGTCGTCGTTGCCGGAGTACATATTGAGCTCGTCGCCGCATAAATGGCGCGTCTTTGCGATCTCGGATATGTTGGAGTTCGCTTCCTTAGTCGCAACTATGTTCGGGTGCTTGGAAAGCTCAAGATAGGTTGCGGGCTGGATGTTAAGACCCGTGCGGCTCGGTACGTTGTAAACGATGATGGGAGTGTTTACGGAGTCCGCGATGCGCATAAAGTGCTTTACAAGACCCTTCTGCGTCGTTTTGTTGTAGTAGGGCGTTACCATGAGCAGACCGTCGGCGCCGGCTTTTTCGGCAAATCTGGAAAGCTCGATGGAATATGCGGTGTCATTCGAGCCCGTGCCCGCGATAACGGGTATGCGCTTGTTCGTATGCTCAACTGCAAAGCTTATAGCCGCCTTGTGCTCTTCGTCGTTCATCGTTGCGGCTTCGCCGGTGGTGCCGCAGATGATGATGGCGTCGGTGCCGCCCGCGATGTTGAAGTCGATAAGGCGTCCCAGCTCTTCAAAGTTTATGCCGTTGTCGGTAAAAGGAGTGACGATTGCAACGCCTGCACCCTTAAAAATTGTCTTCTTCATGATTCTTTCTCCTTTTTAATAAGATTTGCGAAAGAAAACCGAAATACGTTATCGGTACATATTATATTATGCCGTTCTTTATCATGGTCTCGGCTATCTGAACCGCGTTGGTGGCAGCGCCCTTTCTGATATTGTCGGCAACTACCCACATGTTCAGGCCGTTGTCAACGGATTCGTCGCGGCGGAGTCTGCCTACGAATACCTCGTCGTGTCCCGTTGCGTTTATTGCGAGGGGATATACGTCGTTTGCCGGATCGTCCTCGATTATGATGCCGGGAGCCTTTGCAAGAGTGTCGCGAAGCTCCTTAAGGTCGAACGGACGCTCAAACTCCACGTTGATGGACTCGGAGTGGCTGTTGAAAACGGGAACTCTTACGGTGGTAGCCGTTACCTTAAGGTCGGGGCGGCCGAGTATCTTTCTCGTTTCCTTTATCATCTTTTCCTCTTCCTTCGTGTATCCGTTTTCCAGGAAAACGTCTATGTGGGGGAGGCAGTTGTTGTAGATGGGGTGAGCGAACTTCTTCGGCGGATTGCCCTTCTGACCTTCCTCAAGGTCCATCCAGCCTGCAAGGCCCGCGCCCGATACTGCCTGATACGTGGAGTAAACAACGCGCTTTATGCCGTACTTGTCGTCAAGCGGCTTTAATGCAACCACAGCCTGAATGGTGGAGCAGTTGGGGTTCGATATGATGCCCTTGTGCCACTTTATGTCGTCGGGATTTACCTCCGGAACTACCAGCGGTACTTCGGGGTTCATGCGCCATGCAGAGGAGTTGTCGATAACGACCGCGCCCTTTTTGGCAAAGATGGGCGCGAACTTCTCGCTGGTGCTTCCGCCTGCGGAGAAGAGCGCGATATCTATGTCCTTACCGTCCATTGCGGTCTCGGTAAGCTCTATTGCCGTGTACTCCTTGCCCATGAACTCGATCTTTTTGCCTGCCGAGCGGTAAGAGGAGAAAAGATAGTAATTCTCAACAGGGAGCTTTTTCTCTTCCAGCACCTTTAAAAAGGTTCTTCCTACCATGCCGGTCGCGCCGACAACCGCTACATTATACTTTTTCATAATAGACCCTCCAACGTAATTGTTTGACGGCAGTTTGCGTATTACACAAATTACCGCTGTATTTAAGTTTTAATAATAAAAAAACCGGTTGAAAAACCGGCGGCATTCTAGTAAAATGTAAACCGTGAACCGCAAAAACCCGCGGCAACCGACATTAAACCAGAAGCTGATAGCTCTCCATCAATGTTTGATGACAGTTGTACGGTTATTTACCGTACACCCAGGGCAATGCGTCCGAAAAAGGCATCCCCTTCGGCGTCTTTTCCTTTCGTCGCGGCATATGATTTTTCGGTATCCGTACGCGAGTACTGATAAAAAACGCACCTCTATCAAATAATATGCTATTAACATATAATGTAGCATTATTTTTTTGAACTGTCAATTACTTTATAAAAAAATTATAAAAATCGTTTTTAAGGACTTTTCCGAAGAAAAGAGGCGTTTTATTTATGAAGAAACTTATATCGCTCGTTCTGTGTCTGACGCTCGTCGCTTTAATGGCCGTGCCGTCGGCGTTCGCCCTCGATTACAAAAAGAATATGACGGCGAAAATAGGACTAATATACGGAAGCGAGGCGAAGGACAGCTACAATGTGCTCTACGACGCGGGAGGCATGGACTTCGGCTGGCTCGACTCGAACGACAACCCCATTATAGTATACGAGTCAGGCGTCCGCTTCGTGGCGGTGGCAAACGACAAAAGCTACGGCTTGTCCGGGAACACCCTGACGTCCGGCTCCTCCATCGGCGCATATCACGTCCAGCTTGACAATACTTTCCCGTCTCAGGGCGCCGCGTATAACGAGGCCGCGCCGCTTTCGGGCTTTGTGGCCTACGTTGAAGGCGCGTACAGAGTGCGCTTCGGAAGCTATCAGACGCTTTCCGAGGCAAACGACGCGGCGGCGCAGTACAGCGCGCAGTCGGGGCGCGCAGCCTCCGGCGCGGGCGGAACGTCCTACGGCTTCAGCGTCGTTGATTTAAACGAGGGCAGGATAATATTCGAGCTTGAGCAAAGCGGCGTCGGCGGGTTTTATCTGTCGCCCGTAAATAAGGGCGCAAAGCCCGTATTAAAGAACGGCAGCACCGAATATTACGGAAGCTTCCTTATGTACAGAAACTCCTCCGGCAAGCTTAATCTCATAAACGTGCTGCCGGTGCAGGATTATCTTAAGGGCGTAGTGACCAATGAGATGAGCAACGCCTGGCCGATAGAGGCGCTGAAGGCACAGGCCGTGGCGGCGAGGAACTACCTTTATCAGAATATAAACAAGCACAAGGGCGATGGCTTTATGGTATGCGACAGCACTCACTGCCAGGTATACGGCGGCACCGCGCGGGCGGGCAAGAACTCCGACGCGGCCGTCGATCAGACGGACGGCATGGTGCTTACATACGGGGGCAAGCTTGCGGAGCTTTATTACCATGCCTCAAGCGGCGGCTATACGGAAAACTCGGAGAATATCTGGTTTGCGGCCGTGCCGTATCTTACGGCCGTTGAGTCTCCCTATGAGGACCTTGACAATGCAAGCTACGGCAGATGGTCAACTACTCTCACCAAAGAAGAGGTGAGGGCAAAGCTCGTCGCGGGCGGCTATACGATAGGCGAGATAGAGAGCTTCTATGTAAGCCAGTACACCGACGCGGGCAACGTATATTCCGTGACCGCCACAGATACGGAGGGCCGCTCCGTCACCATAAGCAAGGAGACGGCGCGCTTAAAGCTTTCGCCTTACGTTCATTCGCAGCGCTTTACCATAACTGGCGGCGGCTCCGGTTCGGGCAGCGCGTCGCCGGTATACGCAAGAAGCGCGCAGGGCAGCGCCGATATTTCGGACAAGGCCTTCAGTGCGTCCGTAATAAGCGGGAGCGGCGAGGTGTCGCAGATGAATAAGGACACGCTGAGCGTGAAAACCTCCTCGGGCGACCAAACTATCAATAAAGCCGCAGGCGGCTCAAACGCCGACGGCACCTACACTATATCCGGCACGGGCTTTGGCAACAATGTGGGCATGAGCCAGGAGGGCGCGAAGGGCATGGCGCTTCAGGGCTATACCTTCGATCAGATACTGACCCATTATTTCAGAGGGACAAAACTCGACGCCTTAAGCTGAAGAAAGGAAAAGTGCGCATAATATAATGAATAAACTTATCCCTACATATAAAGTGAGCGATTTTGACTATTATCTCCCCGAAGGCCTTATTGCGCAGACGCCGCTTAAGGACAGGCAGTCCTCAAGGCTTATGCACATGAACAGGATAACGGGCGAGATACGTCATGAGCATTTCTACGACATCGTAAAATATTTAAACGAAAACGACGTGCTTGTTTTGAACAACACGCGCGTCATTCCCGCAAGGCTTTACGGAAAAAAGCAGGGAAGCGGCGGCAGCGTGGAGATGCTCCTTTTAAAGCCATATGGAGACGACGTGTGGGAGGTGCTCATCCGCCCCGGAAAGCGCGTCCATGAGGGCAACATCATAGAATTTGCCGAAGGCGAGCTTACGGCGGAGATTATACGCCGCACCGAAGACGGCGGGCGCGTCGTGCGCCTTGCGGCTAAGGACGGCAATGTGGCGGCGGCCATAGACAAAACGGGAGAGATGCCGCTGCCCCATTATATAAAGGAAAAGCTTACCGACAGAGAGCGCTATCAGACGGTCTACTCAAAGGTGGAGGGCTCCGCGGCCGCACCGACGGCGGGACTTCATTTTACAAACGAGCTTTTGGAGAAGATAAAGAATAAAGGCGTGAAGACGGCAAGCGTGACGCTTCATGTGGGTGTTGGCACTTTCCGCCCCGTTACCGTGGAAAACGTGACGGAGCATAAAATGCACTCGGAATGGTTCGAGCTCACCGGGGAGGCGGCCGACATGATAAACGGCGCGAGGATTAACGGCGGACGCATAATCGCGGTGGGCACAACGTCCGCAAGGACGCTGGAATCCTGCGCCGATGAAAGCGGGCGCGTAATTCCGCAGAGCAGGGAAACGGATATTTTTATATACCCTCCGTATAAATTCAAAGCGGTCGACGCGCTCATCACAAATTTTCACCTGCCGAAAAGCACGCTTATGATGCTTGTAAGCGCCTTTTCCTCGCTGGACAATGTAAGACATGCCTACGAGGAAGCCGTAAAAAACGAGTACCGTTTCTTCTCCTTCGGAGACGCCATGTTCATTGAATAGAAGTAAAGATTATTAAATAACAAAAAAATCACAAAAAACACTTGACCGCAAGTGTTTTTTAGTGTAGACTTTGGTTAGTTAGAGCTAACCTAAATAAAAGCGGCGGAAGCCGTTTTTATTTAAACATATGGTTAGCTAAAACTAACCTATTTTGTTATGCGGACGTTTATTTTTTGAACCTTGTGGAATCATAGGATTAAAAGCTGTTATTTCGGGAGGAAACAATAGTGCTTGAAGAATGCTTGATAAAACATTGCGCGCCGACGCTGGCGTCGCTTAAGACCGCGAGCCTTTTTACGGTGAAGAACGTTTCCGAGGGGACGGTTCAAAGCCAGCTTGAAGCGCTTAATATGCGCTTTAACGAAAAAGGCGTGTTCCTTACGCTTTTGCGGTTTTCCGGCGGCTGCGCCCTTATATACGTTTACCGCGGCACGCAGCTTTCACGCGACCTTAAAAGAAAGGGCGTGGAGCGGTTTCTTTCGTCCTACGGATACACGGGCACGGATATGGCATATGCCATAGACCATCTTAAAACGCGCCTTAAAGAGGGCGAGGGCTTCCCGCATGAGATAGGTATTTTCCTCGGCTATCCGCTTGCGGACGTTGTGGGATTCATCGCAAACGACGGAAAGAACTGCAAATACTGCGGTTACTGGAAGGTATACTGCAATGTTTGCGAAGCGCGCAAATTATTTGAACGCATACGAAAGTGCCGCGCCGTATATTCGCGGCTGTGGCATGAGGGCAGGTCTGTTTTGCAGCTCACGGTGGCTGCTTGACATATAAACATAATATTTTAAGGAGAGATAATAATGAGCAAAGTAGCAGTAGTATTCTGGAGCGGCACGGGCAATACGGCGGCAATGGCGGCATCCGTTGAGGCGGGCGCAAAGGCGGCAGGCGCAGACGTAAGCTCCTTCAGCGTATCCGACGGCGCATTCAGCGCAGCAAAAATGGATGAGTTCGATGCCATCGCTTTCGGCTGCCCCTCCATGGGTGCTGAGGTTCTTGAGGAGTCCGAGATGCAGCCCTTATTTGATGAATGCAAGGGCAAATTAAACGGCAAGAAGATCGCGCTTTTCGGCTCTTACGGCTGGGGCGACGGCGAATGGATGCGCAACTGGGAATCCGAGTGCAAGGCTGCAGGCGCCGTAATGGCATGCGATTTCGTTATTTGCAACGAAGCGCCCGATGCACAGGCTAAAACGGATTGCGAGGCTTTGGGAAAAGCGCTTGCGTAAATAAAGAAACTCTTTGATAACTGCGCGCGGAAAAAACCGCGGGCAGTTATTTTTTTCGCATTTTATTGATATGTGCCGTATTTATGGTATACTGAATAAGAAAGCGAAGCTTTGATTGAACGGAGGATAAAATGTTTAAGCTGCTAAAAACTCAGGGGTGCGCACGTCTGGGAGAATTTCATACGGTACACGGCGTTATAAAAACGCCCGTATTTATGAACGTAGGCACGCAGGCGGCTATAAAGGGCGGCCTTTCGTCCTTCGATTTAAAGGAGATAGGGTGCCAGGTGGAGCTTTCCAACACCTATCATCTTACTCTGCGTCCCGGAGACGAGATAATACGCGACCTTGGCGGGCTTCACAAGTTCATGAACTGGGACAGGCCAATTCTTACAGACAGCGGCGGGTTTCAGGTGTTCTCCCTTGCAAAGCTTCGCAACATAAAGGAAGAGGGCGTATACTTTTCTTCGCATATCGACGGCAGGAAGCTTTTCATGGGCCCGGAGGAGAGCATGACCATACAGTCGAACCTTGGCTCCACTATAGCTATGGCCTTCGACGAATGCGTCGAGAACCCCGCCGAGTATTCCTATGCCAAGGCGTCGCATGAAAGAACGGTCCGCTGGCTTGAGCGGTGCATAAAAAAGATGCGCGAGCTTAACGCCTCCGATAATGCCGTGAACCCCCATCAGATGCTCTTCGGCATAAATCAGGGAGCGACATACGCCGATCTGCGCATCGAGAACATGAAGCGCATCGCGGAGTTCGATTTGGACGGCTATGCCATCGGCGGCCTTGCCGTAGGCGAGCCTACGGAAACGATGTACGAGATAATAGAGAAGGTTGAACCCTTTGCACCGAAGGACAGACCGCGTTACCTTATGGGCGTGGGAACGCCCGTGAACATACTGGAGGCAGTAGACCGGGGCGTCGACTTCTTCGACTGCGTGATGCCCGCAAGAAACGCGCGCCACGGCCATCTTTTTACCTCGCAGGGAGTGCTCAATATCCACAATGCAAAATATATGAAGGATGATAGCCCCATCGACCCCGAATGCGGCTGCCATGTGTGCAGAAATTTCAGCCGTGCGTATATCCGCCATCTTTTCAAGGCGGGAGAGATGCTTGCGCTGAGGCTTTCGGTAATGCACAACCTGTATTTTTACAACAGCCTCATGGAAAAGATACGCGAAAGCCTTGAAAAGGGCACATTTGCCGATTTTAAAGAGAAGAATGTATACATATTGGGACAGAGGATATGATTATTGCATATTTTTTCGGAAAATCGTAAATTATTATTGCTATTATTAGAAAGTTTTAATATAATAAATACTTAGGTAACTTAGGAGGTGTATTAAAGAAATATGGAAAACTTTCAAGCGTTTATCCCGCTGATACTCATTGTTGCGGTTATGTATTTCCTCATGATAAGACCTCAGCAGAGAAAGCAAAAAGAGATCAATGAAATGAGAAAAAACATCAAGCGCGGCGACAAGGTGCAGAGCGCGGGCGGCGTAGTAGGAAGAGTTATCAAGATCAAGGATGACATCATTACTATCGAATGCGGAAGAGACAGAGTGCGTCTTGACTTTGTAAGAAACGCGCTTACTGTACTTGATCCCGCTCCGGCTGTGACGAGAACTCAGAGAGAACAGCTTGAACAGGCTGACAGCGAGGACGAAGAAGCATATGAGGACTATACGGTTGATGAGACCGACGAATCATATGACGACTATGACTTCGACGAAGACTATACTGAAGGCGATTATACGGATGAATACGACGGCGGCGAAAAGAAATAATTACCGCGCGGCATAAAAGTCGCCTCCCTTCCATACTTATCTATAAAAGATGTGAAGGGAGAGGATATTATGAAAAGAAACGAAGCCGTACCGCAGACGGTAAGCCCTTTAAAAACTTACGCGGCGGCGCTTGTGAGCGCATTCGTTTTATGCTGGCTGCTGCTTGTCCTGGGAGCGGTTCTTATAACGTATGCGGGCGTGCCCAAGGATGCGGCGTGGCTTATCACCCTTATGGCGGTGGGCATATCGGGCTTTGCGGGCGCGTTTATATGCGCGGCGGGGTTCGGCTCCCGCGGGCTGATCCACGGAGTCATAACGGGAGCGGCTTTGTTTGCGGTGATATATATCGTCGGCGCTGTCTGCTTTGACGCGGAGGCGGTCTTTGAGAACGCGGCGGTGCGCCTTTTGGTCATGCTCGCGCTGAGCGCGCTGGGCGGCATTGCCGGAGTGAACACGGGACTGCCGGGAAGAAAAAAGAAACGGAATTAAATTTATGGAGGAAAGAACAGTGAAACATATTAAAGTTATAAGCCCTGCAACCTTAAAGGAAAGCGCATGCAGAGGCGGTTGCGGCGAATGTCAGACCTCTTGTCAGTCGGCATGCAAGACGTCATGCACGGTGGCCAATCAGAAGTGCGAGAACCGCAAGTAAAAATCTCAAAAGGAGCCGAAGGGCTCCTTTTGTTTTTTTGTTTTGATTTTTTTAAAAGGATGATTTAAATGGTACACCTTTATACTATGCACGAAAAGAACTTCGCGCTGGATGTAAACTCCGGCGCGGTGCTTGAGCTGGACGGACTGTCATACGACGTCCTGTCGGCGCTGGGCGAGGAGCCGGGAGAAAAAATGCCCGAGGCGGACGAGGTAATAAAAAAGCTTTGCGGCAAATATGACGCCGCCGAGATCGAGACGGCCTACGGCGAGATTCAAGAGCTTATAAAAAACGAAATGCTCTACACGCCCGATGAATATGAGGACATAGCAAAGAAGACCGGCGAGCTTTCTCCCGTAAAGGCGCTCTGCCTCCATGTGGCCCACGACTGCAACTTAAGATGCGAATACTGCTTCGCGTCGACGGGCGACTTCGGCGGCACGCGAAAGCTCATGGACCTTGAGACGGGCAAAAAGGCAATCGACCTTGTCATACGCGAATCGAAGGGCAGGCGCAACATCGAGATAGACTTCTTCGGCGGTGAGCCGCTGATGAATTTTGAGACGGTGAAAAAAATAGCGGAATACGCCTCCGAGCAGGGGAGACTTAATGACAAGAACTTTCGCTTTACAATAACTACGAACGGCGTGCTCTTAAACGACGACAACATGGCGTACATAAACGAGCATATGTCGAACGTGGTGCTGAGCCTCGACGGCAGAAAAGAGGTAAACGACCGGGTAAGAAAGACGGTCTCGGGCACGGGCAGCTACGATATAATAGAGCCGAAGCTTTTAAAGATGGCGAAGCTTAGAAAAGACAGAGACCATTACGTAAGAGGCACGTTCACGAAATACAACAAGGACTTTTCGAACGACGTGCTCCATCTGGCGGACGCGGGCTTTGAACAGATCTCCGTCGAGCCGGTGGTATCGGACCCGTCGCTTCCGTATTCGCTCACGGAGGACGATCTTCCCGAGATTTACGAGGAATACGAGCGCCTGGCAAAAATAATGTACGACCGAATCTGTGCAGGGGAGGGGTTCAACTTCTTCCACTTCATGCTTGACCTCACTCAGGGGCCCTGCGTCATAAAGCGCCTGCACGGATGCGGGAGCGGAAACGAGTATCTTGCCATCACGCCGGAAGGGGACATATACCCCTGCCATCAATTCGTCGGTCACGCCGAATATAAAATGGGCAACGTAAACGAAGGCGGAGCTCTCGACCTTAAGATAAAAAAGACCTTCGCTGAAAACAACGTATACGCGAAGCCGGAGTGCAAGAGCTGCTGGGCGAAGTTCTACTGCAGCGGCGGCTGCGCCGCAAACAACTTCCAGATGAACGGCGATATAAAGAAGCCCAACAGGATAGCCTGCGAGCTGGAAAAGAAGCGCGTCGAGTGCGCCATCTGGCTTGCGGCCGCGCTTAACGACAGGGGACAGGGGTAAAGGAACACAACACAGAATAATAAGCTCTACTGACCGGAAAACGGCCGCGGATCTTACGCCGCGGCCGTTTTTTCGGCCTTTTTTCCGTCCAAAATCAAAATTTTTTAAAAAAATTTAAAAAATTTTTCGGGCCCAAAATTTCCAAATCTCAGACAAAATATTGTGCGAAATCCGCTTAAAATCAACAAAATGTATTAGGTTTCGTGTGTTGACATAAAACAGGTTTACATAAAAAAGCGTTTCAAGGCGACATAATCCAAAATTTGCTCTTGCAAATTGATAAAATCTGTATTATTATGATAGCACAGAAAAAGTTATAGAAAAATTAGTTATGTAAATCAAACGGGGTGACTGAAGAGTGAGCGCTTTTATGACAGGTTTTTTGGGTACAGGAAACATGGGCGGCGCTATAATAAACGGGATGCTTTCAAGCGGTATTCTTAAGCCCTCCTGCATAACCGTTTACGATGCTGACCCCAAGGCTTCCGAGCGTTTCCTGAAACTCGGCTGCTGTATCGCTCGCAACGAGGCGACCCTTGCAGAGCTTTGTGATATCATCTTCCTCTGCATAAAGCCTCAGGTCTTCCCGGATGTACTTGCTAAGCTTTCTTCACTTGATCTGTCGGACAAGCTTATTGTTACCATCGCCGCTGGC
>JAEEGL013302988.1_pt1 | contig 17300 bp, 14 predicted proteins | sample 9134231 | NCBI WGS metagenome assembly JAEEGL01 (sample SAMN16246548, study PRJNA631951) | gut metagenome | biome: gut microbiome; feature: rumen; material: fiber-attached | host: Bos | place: Iran: Karaj | collected 2018-10
CGTTTCGTTAAAGCTGCTGCTGGCCAAGCAATTGGTCAAGGAGATGCTGGTGGTGGTTCCACTTTAACAATGCAGTTATCAAAGAATACATTTACTAGTACTAATGCATCTGGACTTGAAGGTATTGTTCGTAAGTTTACTGATATTTATATCTCAATATTCCAGATTGAAAAGAATTATACTAAAGAGCAAATTATTGAATTCTACGCTAATAATCATAACTTAAGTGGTACAATCTTTGGTGTTCAAGAAGCAAGTCGTCATTTCTTCAATAAAGAAGCTAAAGATTTAACACTTACTGAAGCAGCTATAATAGTTGGTATGTATCAAGCACCTAGTGCATATAACCCATATAATAGGCCACAAGCTGCTGAGAAACGTCGTAATACTGTATTATATTTAATGGAAAAACATGGTTACATAACTAATGAAGAAAGAAAAATAGCCGCAAGTATTCCAATTGAAAGTTTATTAACCGATACATCAACATCTAAGAATGTTTATCAAGGTTATATTGACCTAGTATGTAATGAAGTACAAACTAAATATGGAGTTGATCCTTATACTACTCCAATGCTTGTATATACTAATATGTTAAGATCTAACCAAGATGGTATTAATAAAATAATGGATGGTAAAACTAACTATAAATGGAAAGATGAAGATATGCAAGCTGGTATTGCTGTAGTTGATTCAACTAATGGTAAAATTCTTGCTATTGGAGCTGGTCGTAATAGAAGTGGTGCTAAGAGCTTTAGTTATGCAACATTCGATGAAAAGAGTCAAAGACAAATTGGTTCAACAGCTAAACCATTATTCGATTATGGACCTGGTATGGAATATAATAAATGGTCAACATATACAATATTTGAAGATAAACCATATAGTTATTCTAATGGTAAGCCAATACATAATGTTGATGGTCAATATAAAGGACCTCTTACATTAAGAGTAGCCTTATCTAATTCAAGAAATATTCCGGCACTTAAAGCATTCCAGCAAACTGATAATAAAAAGATAGTTGATTTCGTAACAACAGTTGGAATTACACCAGAGATTAGTAATGGTTCAATTCATGAAGCTCATGCGATTGGAGCCTTCACTGGTTCTAACCCATTAGCAATGGCTGGTGCATATCAAGTATTTAGTAATGGTGGATATTATTATGAACCATATTCAGTTAATAAAATAGTATTCCGTGAAGATAATAAAACAATTGAATATGCTTCACCAAAAGTTAAAGTATTAAGTGATTCAACAGCATATATGATTACCGATGTACTAAAAGGTGTTCTAGATTTAAGTTCTGCTGCTAAGCAAACAAGAAATGGTCTAGGAAAAGATCATATTGCTGCCAAAACAGGTACAACAAACGTTGATTCTGATACAATTAGGAAACGTGGCCTACCAAGTAATATCGTTCGTGATTATTGGATTATGGGTTATACGCACAATGTTGTGGTTGGTATCTGGATTGGATATGATAAATTAGATAAAAAACATTATCTAGATTTCTATAAAGATGGTAATAGAAGATTTACATTATTAAATCAAGTTGGTAGAGTTGTATTTAAACATGATGGTAAAGACTTCACAAGACCTAAATCAGTTGTATCAGTTGCAGTTGAGAAAGGTTCTAATCCAGCTAAATTACCAAGTCCAAATACACCAAGTGATCAGATTATAACGGAATTATTTAAAAAAGGTACTGAGCCGACGGAAGTATCAACAAAATATCTCTCCGTTACCGCTCCTACAAATTTATCCGTTACTGATTACGGAAGTTATGTAACATTAAATTGGTCCGGAGTTAGTGATCCTGGTTATGTAGAAAATGGTACATTTGGATATTATATTTATTTCAATAATGAAAGATTATACTTTACTCAAAATACAAGCTATACATTCAGTAATATGTCATCTTATTATGGAACATATGCTGTAAGAGCTGGTTATAAAGATACAACTGATTCAATGAGTGATGCAGCAACATTTGTATATAAAGAAAAAGTATATAAAACAACTTGTGAACCATCAAGTAAATCATATTATGTTGGAGATGCAATAAGTAGTGGTCTATATGATGGATCAATTGTTAAAGTTTATACTGATAATGTTGATATTACAACATATGCTAAAGTAGCAAGTATTAGAATAACTGATCAACATGGTAATACAGTTTCTAGTGTTTCTAGTTCAAGTGCAAATACTTATAAAGTAACGTATACAGTTACTCATGGTACTTATACAGGTACATGTACTAATACAATTACTATTCAAGAAAAACCACAACCAACAGGAACACCAACAGTAACAAGTACACCAGTACCTGCTACACCTACTCCAACACCAGAAATTACACCAACGCCAACGCCAGATGAAAGTAATGATTAAAAGTGATACAAAAAGTATCACTTTTTTTATAAAAAAAAATAAATCTTTCGATTTATTTTATTACATTATTTGTCTTTAATAGATTTAAGAAACCAGTGGCACCAATATCACCTAGTATTGATGTAACTTCTTCACCATTCTTTGTAATAACCGTAACTGGTGTTGGTATACCAGGATTTCCTTTTTCATCATATTCACCTTTAATAGCACTAAATTTATCATGAATAGCTGTATATTCATTTAATTCAAGATTATTTAGATTAATATTATAAACTGTTAAATTATATTCATTAGCTACTGAATTAACGAATGGTTTATAATTAACACAATGACTACATGTAGGTGAAGTTAATAAGAAAATATTATATTTATCTTCAGCTATCTTCTCACTATATTCTTTATAATTAATTTCAACAATTCTATTTTTATCTTTATCACTCTTTGTAAACATTAATACTAAAGATCCAATTAGAAAAACTATTCCAATTATGACTAAAGTATCTACTAATTTACTATTATCCTTCTTTGTATACTTATTTTTATTATTTTTACCCATTTTACACCTCGAAATTAATTATATAATTAATTAAACAATAAATCAAACAATTTTTTTAAAAGTTCAATTACAAATTTGATTACTATTTCAAAAGGATTGTCTTCTTCCTCTTCTTCTAGTTCAACATTTTCCTCTTGTTGTTCAATAACTTCTTGTTTTTCTTCTACATCACCTAATTGTTCTTCATTCCAAATACCTAATTTTTTACTCTTCGCAACTTCCTCTACTTTCCTTAATTCAGAAAGATATTCATAATCACCATAGATATAAGCTACTTTAGCATAACCTTGTTCAATTAACTCTTTTTGTAATAGTTTTCCATCAACAAGAATAAAAGCCAATACTCTTCCATATTTATCTTCTTTATCACTATTACTATCATATTCTAAAACTATTTCTTTGGCATTTGTAAGGGCTTTACAAGTATATTCCTTAGCTTCTTGACTAAATGGTTCTTTTTTATCTACTTCCGGAGTATCAATAGCTAAAAAACGGACTTTCTTTTCTTCTCCATTTATTATAAATCTAGCTGTATCACCATCACCACATTTAGCTAAAGTAACTGTTTCTTTTACATTAACTTCTTTTATATAACATGGTGGTATTTCTGTTTCTTTTGAAATACTTACCCATTTATTATTTTTATATTCAACCATATGCCAATGTAATGGATTACTATGATTACCATAATACTTACCATTACATTCAATAATACTATCCTGTTTTATTGGACCAGAACTTGCATTAACATTAATAATAAAAATTGATATAAATAAAAATAGTATTATCTTTGCTCTTCTCATATTCCCACCTATTGTAATTATACAACAAATTGGAAGAAAAGAAAAAGAATATACTGTAATATAACAATTAATTGACAAAAAATCTTGACATTAATAATAATTTTGATATACTTATATATGTCTACTTTTTGCGGATGTAGTTTAGTGGTAGAACTTCAGCCTTCCAAGCTGACCATGTGGGTTCGATTCCCATCATCCGCTCCAATATTAAAAGAAAACCTTATTTTATAAGGTTTTTTTATTTTTATATTTCTCTCGTGAGAAGATTTGTGAGAAAAATAAATATTGTCACTTAATTTTATAAAAAAACTAGTTGTTTATTTAACTAGTTCTCTATATTCATCATATTCTTCAATTATTTCTGGTGTACCGAAACTACCATTAGTATATTTAATTCGCAATTTTCTAAAAGCATGCTCTGGTTCTGGTGCCCCATACTCTCCTGCATGACTTGAAGCAATAACTATTAATCCCTCATCATCAGATACATATCCTTGTGATTGAAAATAATCACCTAAATTTGGTTTAAGTTGTTTGTTATTATTTTTGGTATCATAAATAACCAACTGACCATTTGCAGAAGTACCACCATAAACTATAACATATGTATCATATATTTCTATTGAATCAATACCTTGTTCATCAAATTCAGTTATTTTACTGTTATTAACAAATATTTCTCCTTCACAACCTATGGCATCGTTCCCTGCTTTTGCATTTTTTACTTCTACTTTAACACCATTAAAAGATTCAACTACATTGTTACATGAATTAAAAACCATTTTTTTTGAAACTCCATTAGTTGTAGGCTCTACTGTTGGGGTTGGTGTACTATTACCACCATTATTATCAGTTGTTGGTTCATCCTTTTTAATAAATGCAAAATAAATTACAACTCCTATCAATGCAATGATGATTACTACTAATATAGCTATAATACCATTTTTATTTGAATTGTTATTATTACTTGTCGCTTCAGTTTCTTTTTTTTCTAAAATATTCTCTTCCATATTTTCAAATCCTCTACATTAATAATTATATCACGAAAATCATATAAGTAAATATTATTTGAACTTTGTGAGAAGATTTGTGAGAAGAATCTAACTAAATTAAGCTAAACGAAACTCAATGAAACCAAATTAAAAGCCTTTTAAAAGAGGCTTTCTAAACGCTACAAAATTAAATAAGCATATGATGCATTTTCCCATCATCCGCTCCATTTAAAAAATACTAGCCATTTGGTTAGTTTTTTTATGCAAATAATTGAATAAACATTATAAATCCTTTATAATAATTTGTAAGGAGTGCGTATGAAAATACTTAATTTTAAAAGTGCCGTTAATATTCGCGATTTAGGTGGATTTATTAATAAAGATAATAAAGAGACAAAGTATAATGCCTTTATTCGTAGTAATTGTATTTATAATATCGATAATGATGAATTAGATTATTTACTAAAAAATAATATAACTACAATAATTGATCTAAGAGATAATGATGAATATACAAAAAAAGAATCATATTTTAAAAATGATAATAGATTCTCATATTATAATGTTATATTAAAAGGAAGAAAACCACCTAAAAGAGAAAAAGATACTCCAGTTAATTATATGACTATTATAGATGATAAAGAGACTATCTATAACCTATTTAAAATTATATTAGATAGTAATAGTGGTGTTCTATTTAATTGTACGGCTGGTAAAGATCGAACTGGTATTATAGCGATGTTAATATTATTACTTGCTAATGTTAATGATAAAGATATTGTAGCTGATTATTCTATAAGTGATATTTATTTAAGTGAAATACTTGATAATATGCATCAAAGAAATAAAAAATTACCAAAGTTTGTTGGTTGTTCTAAAAAATGGTATATGGAAGAAACATTAGATTTATTTTATAGTAAATATAAAGATATAAATAATTATATGAAATTCTTAGGTTTTACTGATAAAGAAATTAATAAAATAAAAGGTAAAATCATATAAATAAAAACACGATATTAATCGTGCTTTTTTTACATTGTTTTTCCTTGGCCTTCTTCGTATTCACGTTCAGATGTATCATTATCTACTACTTCTCTTACATCTGCATAAGTAAATGGTTTACCACTTTTTACCATATATGTTACGTAAGCGATAATTGCTCTATCTCTTAATTCTCTTTCTAAATCTTTATCTTCTGGTAAATCAGGTAACATTTCGTGAACTCTTTCAATTGGAACAATTACTTTCGCTTGATCTTTATGTTGATTAACATATTCATCATATTTTTTACTCATAAACTATTATCTCCTTATTAAATAATTCTACTATGTCCATTTTTATCTGTATAACGATATCCAAGGGTATAATGATAAGTTTTTCCATCATTACACTTTTCATGATAATATAATCCTTCTACATTTATATCAAATTTTGATATGTAAGGAATTGTATTATAAATTGCATTATCAATTTCTGCGTGAGTTGCTAATCGATTAGTTTCTTTTCTTCTCCACTCTATATCATATTTTTCCATTATTTCGATTAAAGACGAATCATCAACTTTATATCTAATGCCATGTTCTGCGTAATATATATTACTATCATTATCAATATAAAGAATAATTGCTGCTCTAGCTTGAGCATAATATGGTGGTATTTTATCACGTCGTGGTTCAGTTTGTGTTTGTGGTTCCATTTCAGTAATTGTATAACCATAACGTGGTGGATTATTACTTGGTGGAGTAATTGGTGGAGTACTAGGAGGGGTTACTCTTTGCGCTTCCTCTCTTCTTTGTCTTTCTCTTGTTGCCTCTCTTGCAACTTCCAAACATTCTTGCATAGATGCAACTGGATCACGTGTAGCAATAATACTACCCTCTTCCATATAATTAAGGAACATTCTCATATCATCCACTGGAATAAGTCTTATTTCATTTCTTGCATGCATATCAAATAAAGATTGATAATCAACAAGTGGTACTTTAGTTAATCGACCATTATCTCCTCTTATTAATACTGTAGTAGCTTGACATCTACGTGTTTGATCATAATACTCCATAACATATAATTCTGAACCTTCTACTCTATATACATGATATGGAACAATTTCATGAACTGTACCATCACATAAACTATTTCCACTAATTCTTGGGTATTGCATTCTAATCATAGTTTCACCTCTTCTTTAATTATAACATACTTTATATAAAATTAATAATTTTTTATTTATTATCGTAAACGTGTAAATTGTGCGTAAATAAAATTGTAAATAAATAGTAAATTGTTTGTAAACTGTTGTTTCATAAAAAAAATAATGGTACTATTAATTTGTATGAATAAAAAGGAGAAGTTATGGAAGAAAAGAAAAAAGGTGGCATAAAGACACTCATTATTGGTATTTCATTATGTTTACTAGTATGTTTGGCTATATGCGGATATGAGTATTTTAAAACTCGTAATAAAAGCAACACAGAAGAAACAACTAAAGTCAGTTTGGTGGATGACTTTTATGATAACATAAATTATGAAACAATTAAGAAGGCAACAATACCTAATGATAGTGGCTCATGGGATAAATTCTATGCAGCTGCAAAAACTATTGAAAAAAGACAAGAAGAATTAACCAATGAAATATTAGAAGATCCAAATTACAAGAATGAAGACATCGATGCTATGGTTGAATTATACACTGACTATGAAACAAGAGATAAACTAGGAGTAAGTGAACTACAACCATATTTTGAAATGATAGATAAAGCAAATACTATCGAAGAATTTAATAATGTATTATTGACTCTTGATAAAGACTTTGATGATGCTATTTTTATCAATTACGATGATACAAATGATTACTACGATTCAACTAAAACAGTATTATTCTTAACACCAAATACTATAGTTGGTGTACCATATGAAATATTTACAGAATCAAAATATGCAACATATGTTCCATTTATGGAAAAAATAATGAAAAAATGTTTTGAAATGATTGGATATTCTAGTGATAAGGTTAATGATTTAGTTAAACAAGTTGTCGAATTCGCAAAAATGATCCAAGGAAAATCAATTGTACAAGGTAATGTTACAGATAGATTTGATTTATATAAAAAATATACTTTAGATGAAATCAATAAAGAAATTAAAAATCTACCAATAAAACAATTACTTGCTAATTTAAAAATTGATAACCAAGAATTCTATTTAGTACCTGATATGGGTCATTATAAAGCTATTGATGAATATTTTACAGTAGAACATTTACCTTTATTAAAAGAGATTTCTAAAATGCAAATAGCTAATCATTTCATGGGATTAACAACAAAAGAAAATGCTCAATTCATGGTAGATATAAATAATGAAATGGGTGGTACAAAAACAACATTAGAAGAAAATGATAAGAAAATAATTCTTAAATTTAAAAATTCATATATATCTGATGAATTACAAAAAAGATATGAAGCTAAATACTTTAAAGAAGAAGATAAAAAAGTTGTAGCTGAATTAGTTGAAGATGTTAGAAAATACTATAAAGAAGTTATTAAAAACTGTGATTGGTTAAGTGATGCAACTAGAGAAGAAGCTTTAAAAAAACTAGATAACATGACAGTAAATATTGGTTATCAAGAAAAAGAAAAGAAAGATAATGAGCAATATAAACCAGTATCTAAAGCTAACGGTGGTACAATAGTTTCTAATGAAATTGGTGAAAACAGATTAGCTTTTGATAAATATCATGAAGTATTTGAAGAAGAAGCTACATTAAGCGGGCTTAGTACTTTAACAGTAAATGCATTCTATCAACCACAAAATAACTCAATTAATTTCTTAGCTGGATTTAAAGAATTATATGGTGAAGAAAAAGATTATTATAAATTATTAGGATATTTCGGTATGGTTATTGGACATGAAATATCACATGCATTTGATCTTGATGGTTCAAAATATGATGAAAACGGTAAAGTTAAAAACTGGTGGACTGATGAAGATAAAGAAAATTATAATAAATTAACTAAAAAGATTGAAGAATATTATAATAATTATGAATTCATGGGATTCAAAGTTGATGGTAAGAAAACTTTAAGTGAAAATATAGCTGACTTAGCTGCTATGAAAGCAATGATTAGTATTGCTGAATCAAAGGGAGCTACTAAAGATGACTATAAGAAATTATTTGAAGCATATGCAGATTTATGGGTAATGAAAGCCAATAAAGAATATGCAGAACTATTATCAGTAAGTGATAATCATTCACCTAATAAAGTACGTGTTAATGCTGTATTATCTTCAATGGATAAATTCTATGAAGTATATGATATTAAAGAAGGAGATAAAATGTACGTAGCCAAAGAAAACAGAGTTGGCTTATGGTAAAATAAAAACCATTTCTAATTGAAATGGTTTTTTTATTATTCATCTTTATTCTTTTTACCAAACATTCTCTTAAATACCCATGCTGTATTACTTGCTTGTTCTATATCACCAAGTGGTGTATCACGCATTTTAGAATCAAATGCTTCTCTTGCTGCACGTCTAGCTGGCATTGTTAAATCATCAACTGCATATTTAACATCCGACATAACTTCATCAGCAATGGCTTGTTTATTACTACGTCCAGCTGTATCACCTTCAACTGGTGGGGGTAAAATATATTTACAATTTTGTGCTACTTCTGTAAATAAATTAGTATATTCAGTATTTAATGGACTAGCCATAAACTTAGTTTCAAAGTCCATTGCATCAGTACAGTCTTTTCCAAATTCTTCTATTCTTGTAAATAATTCATCAATCTTTTTCTTATAAATATCAGTCAATTCATAAGCACTAGAAAATGCCATACGTCTTCCATCTATACTTTGTTTAACATATTCATTCATTAGAACTTAACCCTTTCTTCAATGTATGATACTAATTCATCTAGCTTAATTGTAACTTGTTCCATTGTATCGCGATCTCTTACTGTTACAGTATTATTATTTAATGTTTCATCATCAATAGTTACACAGAATGGTGTACCAATTGCATCTTCTCTTCTATAACGTTTACCTATATTAGCTGATTCATCATATGTAACACTAAAATATTTAGATAAATCTTGATAAATAGATAAAGCTTTTTCACTATGATTTTTCTTAATTAATGGTAATACTGCTACCTTATATGGAGCTAAGAAATTCTTTATCTTTAATACTTCTCTTTCACTACCATCAGGAAGTGTTTCTTTTGTATACCCTTCTGATAATAAAGCAAGGAATAATCTATCTACACCAACAGATGGTTCAATAACATAAGGAGTATATTTTTCATTAGTTTCAGGATCTAAATATCTTAAATCTTGTTTAGAATGCTCCATATGAACAGTTAAATCGTAATCAGTTCGATCGGCTATACCCCATAGTTCACCCCATCCCATTGGGAACATATATTCAATATCAGTAGTTGCTTTACTATAGAAAGATAATTCTTCTTTAGAATGATCTCGATATCTTAAATTATCACCAGTTAAACCTAATTCTTTTAAGAAGTCTAAACAATATTGTTTCCAGAAATCAAACCATTCTAAATCTGTATTTGGTTTACAGAAGAATTCTAATTCCATTTGTTCAAATTCTCTTACTCTAAAGATAAAGTTACCTGGAGTTATTTCATTTCTAAAACTTTTTCCTATTTGACCAATACCAAAAGGAAGTTTTGCTCTCATACTTCTTTGTACATTAGCAAAGTTAACAAATATACCTTGAGCTGTTTCTCCACGTAAATAAGCTTTACTTTTACTATCTTCTGTAACACCAATATGAGTTTCAAACAGTAAATTAAATTTACGAATAGGAGTAAAATCACTAGCTCCACATTTAGGACAACAAACTTTATTATCTTTAATAAATGCTTCTAACTTTTCATTAGACCATCCATCACCTGTTTCTTTACCACCAGTAAAGTCTTCAATTAATTTATCAGCTCTTTCACGTGATTTGCATTTCTTACAATCAATCAAAGGATCTGCAAATGAAGCTACATGACCTGATGCAACCCAAACTTCTGGATTCATAATAATAGCTGAATCTAATCCATAGTTTTTATAATTAACATTCGCATTTTCTTGAATAAATTTCTTCCACCAAGCATTCTTAATATTATTCTTTAATTCTCTTCCTAAAGTACCATAATCCCATGAATTAGCCATTCCACCATATATTTCACTACCTTGGAATACAAATCCATATTGTTTACAGTAATTAACTAAATCTTCCATTTTCATAATATCATCTCCTTAAAAATAAAAGAGATTCTTTCTACTCATAGAGACGGGTTTCCCCGCGGTTCCACTCTATTTATTCAAAAGAATCCCTCAAAAACTAATAGCTCCGGCTTTCCACACCATCATCGCGTTAATTACTAAATTTATACCTAAATTATAACTAAATAATCTATTTTTGTAAAGTGTTTTTAATACTTTTCAATAATTCGATCTAATTCACTTTCTAAATTATCAAGAAGAATATAATCACTAAATCCATCATCTAAATAATGATCTTTAATATGATCTTTATCTTCACCTAACATAATAATAACTGGCGTTTTAAATCCTGGAACTTCTTTCATACCTTTGAAAGTCATAAATCCAGACATTTCTTTCATTTCATCATCAACTAATATAAAATCAAATTTCTTACCTGATTTAATACGATCAATTGCATCAGCTCCATAATATAGATTTGAATAAGTAATATGATTATCAGTTAATCTTTTCTTGATAATACCTAATTTATTCTTATTTTGAGATACAATTAATACTTTACGATAGTTGGCAATAGAATTTTCATATTGATTTAAAATACTGTTATCTTTTTCATGGAATACTCTTTGATCAACTGTCAAAATAACTTCAGTACCTTCACCAATATTAGATTTAATCATTAAGTTACCACCCATGATTTTAACAACCTTTTGGCACATCTTAACATTAAATTCTTTTTTCTCAAGATTTTCTATTTCTTTTTGATCAAGAGAACCTGTAGAACTTAATATTTCATTAATCTTATCAATTGGCATACCTACGCCAGTATCTGAGATATTAAAGATAAGTCTTGCAATATCATACTTTTCTATTAAATTAACTCTCATGTTAATACTACCATTTTCTGTATTTTTACATGCATTAACAAGTAATGAGTAAAGTATTTGTCTTATCTTCATATAATCACCATACAAAATTGGTATTTGCTTTGGCATTGAAAGACTAAATTTAACAGTTGGTTTAATCTCTGGTTTAATACGAACTTCAAGATCATGACATACTTTCTCTAAATCATATTTATTATCAACTATTTTTACTCTAGAAACATCAAGTGAAGAAATATTTAGGACATTATTAATAGAGAAATCAAGTTGTCGAACCATGTTATTTAGTGTCAGTAATCCATCTTTAATTTTTTGTGGATTATCTTCCATACGAAGTACATTACTTAAATTATTGATATTTAAAAGTGGTCCTCTTGCTTCTTGAGTCATTTCAAATAAGAAATTATACTTGTCTTCATAACCTTGTTCCATTAACTCTTTATTCTTAGACATTTCATTTAACATCTTAATATCTGGATTCTCTATTGTATGATACATTATAACGATTGATATAGCATGAGCTGGTATTAACAATAATAATTGATGAAAATTAGTTTGAACAGCCATTGAAACAATTGCGCCAATTATTCCCCACAAAATTGGCATTCCTTTTTGCTGTTTAAGGTTTTTTATATTCATTATACATAAAACTAGAATATAGAATATAGCTGCAGCACCTATTGCATAAGAGAATGTTGTTGCAGGTCCAACTGGATATAAGTAATCTACTGATTCCATAAAATTAAATGGTAATACCATAGCTACTATGGCAAACACTATATATATTATTGTTAATATTTTTTTAAATTTAATAAAGCTTTCATTTTTTTCTTGTATTTTTTTACATGTAGTATATACATATATAACAAAGTAATACATGTATATTACATAATATAGAAATATAACTCTACCTAAAAAAAGCATAAAAGTTGAGTACATATCTACACTGGTAATAACAAGTAAATAATCAACAAATTCGAGTAACAATCCAAACAAACATGTTATACATAAATGTCTAAAACTATTATTATCTAAATTATCTAGTTTATCTTTAAAACTAAAATCTATTAATAATATCAATAGAACTATGAAAAAACACATACTCGCAGTGACATTAATTAGCATAAAACCACTCCCTATGATTATACATATACTATTATATCACATTATCAAAAAAAAGAAACTATTTTATTAGTTTCTTAACTCGACTATTAATCGATTCTGCATCAACTTCATATTCATCTATTTCTCCTGTACTAGAATAATTTCTACATAATAATTTACCAGGACGTAATGGTGAATAATATCCTTCATAATCATGCTTTAATAATTGATAATCTCTTTTTCCTGTAACTTCACTTGTTTCAAAGCTTTCATAGAATTTTACACCATTCACATTATACTTTTTACAAATGAATTCAACTAAGCTACTTTCTTTGCCAACAAATTCACTTTTTAGTACAACTTGTGCTACAACATCTGTTTTATTTTCGCCTAATTTGAATGCAGATATCTCCCATTCTATAATAGGGTCATCGATAGATAATGAATCCTCTATATCAAATAAGTATACAATTTCGCCATTAGGCTTAACATATGAATCAATTGCTCTACCTAACATACTATATGACCCATTTGGATTTTGAACAGCAATATCTCCTAAGTTACCCCATCTAATACCATTTTCATCATAGTAAAAGTATTTATCTGTAGCTTCAGGGTTATTTAAATATCTATCTGCGGCTGCAGCACTACTAATGTGAAGTATACCCCTCTCACCTGGTTTAACAACTTGATTAGTTTTAGGATCAACAATTTTTACATAAACTCCACGAAGTGGATATCCTGTCTCATTAGTTTTATTAATTGGATCCAAATCATAACTAGTAAGAGCACTTGAACCCATCTCTCCAGCTCCACCACCAATTGCTAATTTTGCAGGTGAGCCACATTTCTCAAGCCATGCATTTGCCACATGTGCGTATGCTTTGGATAATGGTTCTCCTCCTGTACAAGGTCTATTTAAATTCTTATATTCTCCTGGTTTAATATTATCTTGAGCTGCAGCTTCCATATAAAAACTTGCAGCGGCAAGAGTATGATTAATATTAAAATCTCTTAAATCTGTCGCAAATGTTTTTTTATCATATATAGGTTGTAAAACTAGTGTTTTTCCTTTTGCTAATTGCAAATATGTTGCATAAAACATACCTGTTGAATGTGACGCTGGAATAACTACTAGTGATCTATCACCAACAAAGTCTTTCAAATCAACCCCATTATGCATTTCAATAATTGCATTAGGAGATTGTTCATTAAAGACTATACATTTAGGTTTTCCTGTTGTACCACTTGTATAAGAATAAATTGAATCTTTTTTTATATCAACTTCTGGGTATACCAAAGGATTTCTTGATTCTCTTCCTACTTTAATTATCTCACTCATATTAATAAAATTAATATGTCTCAATTTTGCCATTTCACCCATGGCCCTTGCCATCTTAACTGGATTTTCAAGATACTCTCTTATCTTTTTTGGCATTTTTGATAAATCAGCGAATAAAGACTTTTTATCCTCTGGTAAATAATCATTAAGTGATGTCAATATTACGTTTTTTATATGTGATTTTTGCAATTGCTCTGCAACTAATGGTAAATAAATATCTAATATCATCAATGTATCAGAATTTTTTTCCAAAGTATAAGTAGCCATATCATTTCTTAAAAACAAGAAATTGACATTATTACTTATTGCAGCTAAATTTAAAGTTGCGAACAAAGAAAGATAATATTCATTAGAAACAGGTAAACTCATTGTAACTACAGTATCTTTTTTTATTCCTAAACTATCAAATCCCTTTGCATATTCCTCTACTGTCTTTGGCAAATCACGATAACTTATTTGCGTTCCAAAATACTCAAATGCTGGAACATCTAAATTATATTGATTCCATGACATAATATTTTGAAAGGTATTGATATTATACAATTTAATGCCATTTATAACACTGACAACTTTTGCATCTGATGGTAATTCTCTTACCATCTTGTGTGAAGGTATTCTTTCCATTCAGTATTCCCCCTTTTAGAATATTGTAATAACTTATATTTATATTATTACATATGTGTTTTTGTATTACAACACTATGAACACAATATTACTTATCATTTTCTATTTATTTTACTATTTTACTAATATTGCGTAGTAATTTTAATGCTAATACACTATTTAATTCTTCTTTTTTTACTAAAACTATTTCATCGTTATCTAAATAACCAAATTTAATGTTATTTCTATTATTTATGTCCATTAAACACAAATATATTTTGTACTCATAATTCGCTTTACTAGCTATTATATATTCATTATCATCACTTAGAGTTAAAATATCAGTTATTTCCATTATGATACCTTCTCTAATACCTTGATTTCTTCTTCAGTATCTTTGATTTCTTTTTTAATTTCATCAACACAATCAACAAGTTCATGAAATAACATTGCTGAGAAACAAGATAATGTAAATGATAAAGCTCCAATAATAAAATCTAATAATATATTATCCGAAACACCTTTTTTTCCATAAAGTCTTTGAATGGTAATATATGCACTACCTAGAATAGTTCCAATAGCTAAAGCTAAAGTGCTACCTTTTAGTACTTGATATATTTTTTCTTTAATACTAAGTTTTCTAATCTTTTTAATTTTTAAACGTTTTTCATCACTAGTCATTTTAACCCCCAAAGTACTAGAGACATACTTCTCTTTACAAAGTGTGTATTATATCATAAATGTAAAGAAATGTCAAATAATAAAAAGATAACAATTATTTGTTATCTTCATCTTTCTCATGTATTTCCTTAATAATACGTTCAATATTCATACCATATTCAATAGAATTATCATATTCAAAGACTAATTCTGGTGTATGGCGAATATCAATATTTTCAGAAAGTTTTCCTCTTAAGAAACCTTTAGCTTCTTCCAAATCAGCCATTACTTTATCTTTATCTTCATTCATACAAGTAAAGTATACTTTTGCAAAAGATAAATCATTAGTTACTGAACAACTAGTTAAAACAATATTTCTAATTAGAGGATTCTTTACTTCTTCAAATATTATCTTACTAAGTGTTTCTAATATTGTATTACTAAGTCTATCTATTTTAACACTCATTATTTTACCTCTACCATGGTAAATACTTCAATAATATCACCTTCACGAATATCTTGATAATCAGCTATTGTAAGTCCACAATCATAACCTGATTTAACTTCTTTAACTTGATCTTTCTCATGTTGTAAAGATGCTATCTTACTAGTATAAATTACTATACCATCACGAACTATTCTAGCATCTGCTCCATTTTTGATAATACCTGAATTTACATGACATCCAGCAATATTACCAATTTTAGAGAATTTAAAGATTTGACGAACTTCAGCTTCACCAATAACTTGTTCTTCATAAACTGGATCAAGCATACCTTTAATAGCTGCTTCCATATCTTCAACTACTTTATAAATAATATTATATAGTCTTATTTCAACATTTTGTTCTTTAGCTAAATCAGTTGTTGATGAATTAGGTCTTACATTAAATCCAATGATTATGGCATTAGAAGCGTTAGCTAGTTTAACATCACTTTCAGTAATAGTTCCTACTCCACTTCTAATAACACTAACTCTTACACCATCAAGATTAACTTTTTCAAGTGATTTCTTAACAGCTTCTTCAGAGCCTTTTACATCAGTTTTTAGAATAACATTAATTTCTTTAACACCATCTTTAACCATCGCATATAAGTCATCTAAACTCATGCCTGCTCTATTAGTATCTTTAGAGTGACTTCTAAGTTTTCTTTGTTCAGATACACTTCTTGCTTCTTTTTCAGTAGCAAATGCCATGAATTTATCTCCAGCTGTAGGAAGTTCTGTAATACCAGTTATTTCTACTGGAGTACTTGGTCCTGCCATAGTTATATTATTTCCTTTATCATCTTTTAAACTACGGATTTTACCATAACTTGTTCCAATAACAACAGGGTCACCTAATCTTAAAGTTCCACTTTGAACAAGTAAACTTACGATACTACCTACTTTATTATCATTTCTTGCTTCAATTACTGTACCAGTTGCATATCTATTTGGATTAGCTTTTAAATCACGCATCTCACTAATTAAGATTAATGTTTCTAATAATTCATTAACTCCATCACCTTTTTTAGCGGAAATATTACATGTTACAACATCTCCACCAAAACTTTCTGGAACTAAACCATTTTCAACAAGTTCTGTTAGTACTCGATTAGGATTTGCATCTGGTAAATCTATTTTATTAACCGCAACAACAATAGGAACACCAGCCGCTTTAGCATGATCGATAGCTTCCTTAGTTTGTGGCATAACCCCATCATCAGCAGCCACAATAATAATTA
>JAEEGL015296114.1_pt1 | contig 17300 bp, 7 predicted proteins | sample 9134231 | NCBI WGS metagenome assembly JAEEGL01 (sample SAMN16246548, study PRJNA631951) | gut metagenome | biome: gut microbiome; feature: rumen; material: fiber-attached | host: Bos | place: Iran: Karaj | collected 2018-10
AGATAAACATTCTGCAACTTTTGAAAAATTAGGTTTATTATATCCTAGTTTAAATTATAAAAAAAATACTATTTCTATATTAAGAAATTCTATTTTTAAAAGTGCAATTACTTTTGATGAAGCTAATTCTTTTTTAATTAAAAGTAAAAGTGAAGAAAAAAAATTAAAAAAACATTTAAAAGATTTAAATAATAATAATAATAATAAAATAATTCGAAGAATGAAAAATAGTTATACAATAAATTATGAAATTAAAGATGAATTTTTGCAAAAAAATAAAAAATTTAGTTTGAATAATGCAATAAATAAAATAAAAAAAATTAAATCAAATCCAAATATATTAAATATATTAGAAGATACTTTGCAAAAAGAAAGAAATTTAAAAACAAATTTAAAAGAAATAAAATCAATTAATAATATTAATCTAAATGCAAATAAAAAATTATTAAATATTCCAACTCAAAAAAAGAAAAATTATCGTCATCAAAGTACAACAAAAGAAATAATAAACTTATCTCCCTTGAAAAATTTTTCTCAAATTTCAAATTTACTTGAATTAGAAAAAAAATTAACTCAAACAAATTTTCCAATAAATTCAATAATGAAACCAAATTTTAATATTCATGAATTAAAAAATATAATAGGATATAATAATGTACTTCCTTTAATAGGAAAAATAATATTTCATTTTTTTTCACTAAATGAAAAAATAATAAACATAAATAAAATAGATAATTTTTTTCAATCAATATCAAAACATTATAATCAAAATGTATTATATCATAATGCAATTCATGCAGCAGATGTGACTCAAAATATTGCTTTTTTTATAAATAATTCAAATTTCGAAGAAAAAATATATACAAATATAAATGATATACTTTCTTTATTAACTGCATCTTTAGGACATGATTTAGGACATCCTGGTTTAAATACAAATTATTTAATTAATTCTTATGATGAAAAAACTTTGATTTATAATGACTTTTCTCCTTTAGAAAATTATCATAGTTCTTTATTATTTAAAATAATAAGAAAAGATTCTTGTAATATTTTTGATAAATTTTCTGATTTTGATTTTAGAACTTTAAGAAAAAGAATAATTTGTGAAATATTATCAACTGATATGAAAATACATAGTAAAGTTTTAAGTGTTATAAAAAGTAAATTAATAAATAATCCAAATAAAATATTAATAAGTAAAGATTCAAAAAATATTTTTGAAGAACAACAATCAATTTTTAATTTTATTGTTCATTGTGCTGATATTTCACATAATGCAAAAAGTTTTGATATTAGTTTAAAATGGGTTAAATTATTAAGTTTAGAATTATGGAAACAAGGAGATAAAGAAAGAGAAAAAAAATTACCAATTTCTTTTTTGTGTGATAGAAATAATTTCGATATTCCAAAAAGTCAAATTGGTTTTATTAAAGGTTTTATTATTCCTACTTTTGATGTTTTAACTGAAATTTTTCCTAGTTTATTATTTTTAAAAAATAATGCTTTAAATAATTTAAAAATATGGGAAAATTTAAGTAAAGAAAATAGAAAAAAAGGATGGAGTCTTGATAAAAGTGATAATAGTTATTCTAATAGTGATGAAAGTAGTTATGAAAGTTTTAGTGAAAATGATAATGAAAGTAGTGATGAGTTATTATTTGATAATAATAATAATGAAAATAATAATAATAATAATGATTATAATAATAATAATAATAATGATGATAATAATAATAATGATGATAATAATAATAATGATAATAAAATGCTTATTATAAATTTATTAAATTATAAATATAATCATAAACATTAAATGAAACTCTAATAATAATTAAAAATATTTCTTAAAAAATTTATAAATTGAATTTTAAATATCAATATAAATGAATATAATATTTTATAGGTTTTTATTATTATCTAATATTAGACATATTTTTTTTAATATTTTTATTTTTTTATATTTGAATTTTATAATTATTATTTTAAAAAATATAATAATTTTTTTTAATAATATTTTTTCTAATGATTATCTTCTGAAAAAGAATTTGAAGTAATCATTTTTTCATATATATTATTAACATTTTCTTGAAGATTTTCAAGTTTTTTTATATTAAGGGAATATTTTTCTATGTTACGTTTTCTTTCTTCTAATTTTTTTAAAAATTCATTTTTATCTTCAGGATTTAATATAATATAAATTTTAGATTTTTTCTTATCTGCTTTATATAATTTAATTAATTGGATTATAACATTTAAATTTGATAAAAATAAACTTTCTGTTTCTTTAATTGTATCTGAAAATTTTTTTAATTGATTTAATCTGTCTGGCTTTAAAATTGAAACTTTATTAACTAAATTTTTTAATAATAAAATATAATTTTTATTAATTCTATTCAAACATTCTTGTAAAATATCAAATAAAAGATTAATGTAATTTTCAGAAAATTCATATGATAATAAATCAATATGTTCTGGTGATAATTGAAATTTTATTTCATTATTCATTTTTTATCTAAAAATATATTTTATAAATAATTAAAAATTAAAATTTATAAAAATTATATAACTAATAACAATATAGTTCTTTTTATTTAATAAAAACATTTTTTAATTTTTTCCATCTAACTAAATTTTGAATCATTAATAATATTAAAAGAATTTGATTTAAAATTACTTTTATTAATTTGACTTTGATTAGGAAATGATGAATTACTTCCTTTACTTAATTGAGAAGAATTATTATTTGTTGAACATGAATCTAATAAATTAAAACCACTTTCATTACTTTTATTATTAATAATAATATCATCATCAATTTTTGGTTGTTGTGGATAATTTATTTCAATTCTATTTTCATTATTTGAAATAATGTTATTAATAAAGGGATTAAATCCATTTCCTCCAAAATATTCACAATCTAAATTTGAATTTTGATTATTATTAATATTATTAATATGATTAAATTTATTATTATTGTCCACATCAGAATAATTATTGTTATTATTATTTTTATTGTTGTTATTATTCATATTGTTATTAATATTCATTTTAAGGTTATGAAAATTATCATCAAAATTAAAATTAATTTTTTTATAATTGCAATACGTTTTTAATTTTATAATAATTAAACTATTATCATTTTGTTTAATTCCTAATTTTTCAATTAAATTTTGATCAACAAAATTATCATTATTATTATCACATGATTTAATATAATCTAAACCAAATTTATTTTGAATCATTGCTCTTAATTTATTAAATTCTTCTATTTTTAATCTAGTTGAAGAATACATTAAAGAATCTAAAGATTTCCTTAATTCATTTGGAACTTTATTATTTTGTATTAAAACATTAATGTTTTCTTTTAAAATATCACAATTAAAAATTAAAATATCTAAAGCACTAATTTTATTTTCTTTATTTATAATATTATCCATTTTTAATTTTGCAACGTCTAAATTATTTGTTTTTAAACATTTTTCTATTTCCAAATAATTGTTTTTTATTGATGATATTGTTTTATTTTTATCTACTTCAAATTTTTTTTGAAGTAAAAGAATCATTGCTTTCAATTCATATTTTAAAGAAATTATAATTTGGTTTTGTTGATTATTTTGTTCTATATTACTCATTATTTTTTTTTAATTATTTTTTTACTAATTTTTAATTTATTAACAAACCTTTAAATTAATTATTTTTTTTTATTTAGCTTGTTATTTTTTATTTGTTTAAAAGAATTCATTATTTTTATCTCTTGAATAATCTATTTTGAATTATTTTTTGTAAAATAATGTAATTCTATTTATGATAAATTTAAATATGTTTATTTTAAAGTCTTAAAAAAATTAAATTTTAATAATAAAATTATATTAAAATAATTAATAATTTCAGGTCACAAAAAAATTTAATATCATAAAAATTATATTTCAATATTATTTTTAAAATTGTTCTGACATATTTTTGATATAAATAAAGAAAAATTTATACAATTAAACTAATTCAATTGTTTATATTAGAAAAAGATAATTATTTTTGAAATTAAATCAATATGATAAATTAATTGAATTTTTTCATAAATTTAGTTTTTTAATAAAAAAATAATGTCGAATCAATATTTTAATATTCAATATATAAATAATGATGCTCAAAAAATTGTCGATGATCTTTTTGGAGAAAATGAAAATGATGAAGAACATAATCAAAATAATAATAACTTTAATGTAAATATAAATAATTTTGATTTTTCAAATGATGGTAATAACAATATATACAATAAAAAAGAAAATGATTATCAACAATTAAAAAATTATGAAAATCAAAATAATAATAATAATAATATAAAAAATGGTAATAATGATGAAAATTATGAAAATATTATGGAAAAAAATAAAAGTATTGATTTTACTAATTTATTAGGGAATTTAAAGTTTAATGATAATAATGAAAAACATATGAATAACGATATAGAAAATAAAAAAATTAATAATATTGATAATATTAATCCATTAGATGATTTTAATATGCTTGATACAAATAATAAAGAATCTAACAAGAATAGTGATAATAATATTAATAAAAATGACGATAATAATATTTTAAATAAAAATGTTGAAAATAAAATACCTAATATCGCAAATAAAATTGAAGATAAATTTGATCCAAATGATTTTGAATTTAATAATAATAATAAAAATAATAATGATAATAATAATAATTTCAATTTCTTTGATAATAATAAAAATAATAATTATTTTATTAATGATATTGTTAATATAAATGATGAAAATAATAAATTAAACAAACAAAATTATATAGAACAAATTAATATTAATAAAATTTTTGAAATTGATAAACCACATCAACAAATGAATGATTATGAAAATAATGAAATCAGTGAATTGAATAAAAATAACTTTTTAAATGATGTTTATTTTTCTAATTTAAAAATATCAAAATTAAGTCAAATTTCTCAATTAGAAAAACAAGAAAAATTAGATAATGAAATATTAACTTTTCAAGTTGATGAATTATTAAATGACATATTAACAAATAATGAAAGTATAATTAATAAAGTAAAAGAAGAAATCATAAAATATGAAGATGCAGATAATTATACAAAAAATTATTTATATAATATTTCTTCTTGTTTTAAATTAAAATCATTAAATAATTCTTTTAATGAAATTTTAATGTATAGAAAAGTTAAAAACGAAGGAGATAGTTTTTATATTTCATTTATGTTTAGTTATTTAGAAAGGATAATTTTATATAAAAAAATTACTGAATTAACAGAATTAATTTATTATATTTCAATCGAAATAATGAAACCTTTTAATTATAGGAATGCAGAAATTAAAAAAAATGAAATTATAATTATTTTAGGAATGATATTAACTTCTATTAAAAAAAACGATATTAATGAAGGAATTGTCATTTTAAATAGAGCATTTTGTTCAAATGATAATTTTTCTTATGGAATGATTAAATATATGAAAATTAAAATAGGAGATTTTATAAAAAGAAATTATAAATTATTTAATTTTGAAGAAATTATTGTAAATAATATTTTATGTAAGAAATATCTAAATAATGATTTAAACAAAATTAATTATGAAAATTATTTAACTGACAGAGTTTATATGATGCAAACTGAACCTGATTTTTTTATTTTTTTAATAACTCCATTAATCTTTAATTGTAATTTAAAATTATTTATTAATGAATCATTTGGTAAAACTCAATTAATTCATGATAATAATATAAATAATGAAATTAATATTGAATTAATTTATACTGAAAAAAAATTCCAAATTGCTTATTTAAATGATTATTATAAGGAAAATTTAAATGATTTATCTTATGATATTAATGATTATGAAAATGACAATTATGATAATTTGATTCAAATATTTTGTGATAATATAAAATGTGATAAATGTGAAAAAGAATCAAAAGAGATTATTTTAGATAAAATTTTACCAAATTATCCAATTTGTCAAAATTGTTTAATTAATAATATAAATAAAGTATTATCTAATAGATTAAAATTTTTATCAAATGAACATTATAATTATATAGAATATTATACTAGAGATATAGAATTATATAATAATATAAATAATAATAATAATGAAGATAAAATAATAAAAATTTCAAATCCAGAATTTAAATTATTATTTAATAAATCATCAACTATAATTTCACAATTAATTTATTTATTGTCAAACTCATGTTTACTATGTGGAAGTTTATATAACGATGAAAATGATTATTTAATAATGAATTGTAATTGTAAATTATGTAAAAATTGTATTGGAGAAATTATATTAAAAGATACTGATTATAAAATAATCCTGAGTAATTTTGAAAAAATAAATTTGAATATTAAACCTACTATTTGTACTTGTGGAAATCCTTTTGACTTAGATAATGCTATTTTAAAATTATATAATGAAGATGAATTAAGAAAATATAAATTAAATGCTAAAGAAAGATTAAATAAAATCATTTTAAAATATTGTATGATTTGTTTAGAAAAAAACAAAAATAAAAATTTTTATAATATTGAAATTGTTAAAGATAATAATAAGGATATCAATAGTAATATTATTGATTTTAATTATATTGAAGAAGATCATGTTTTGTGTAATAATTGCTATATTAATTTAAAAGAAATTGAAAAAGAAGAAATAAAAAAAAATGATAATGAACAAAATTTAGAAATTGATTGCTGTATTTGTAATAGAAAACATTTAATTAGATTCCCTATTCCTAAAATTAGAAAAAATAAAGATAAAAAAAAAGATAACAATAATCCAAATATAAATATAAAAGAAGATGATATAATATTGAATGAAAATATACAAAATGATAATATAAGTAATAATAATAATAATGAAGTAAATCAAAAAAAAAAAAAGAAAAAAAAAAATAATGAAAGTTCTTGTTGTCTCATATTCTAAAAATTAAAAAAGTTAATTAAAAATTTAATAATATATAATTAAATTTAAAAAAAAATTAAAATGTCAAAAAGCTTTATAAACCTTATTATGTTATGAATAAAAAATTTAAAACATTAAAAAAATAAATAATAATATATAAAATATAAACATATCTTTTATTAAATATCTTCATTTTATCTTATTTCTTCATTTTCATTTTCATTTTCACTTTCATTTTCATTTTCATATAATAAAGATTCTTCAATTAAATCATCAATATCTAAAACATAATCTTTATCAATTAAAATTTCATCTTTATTAAATTTTTTTAAAATTGATTTTGGTTTTTTTTTACTTTGCAAAATTTGTTTATAATTAGATAAATTTCTTTCTTTAAATTTTTGTTTAATATTATTATTCCAATTAATCACTTCTAAATTAGTGACTTTATCTTTTTCATTATATAATAATTCAACATTATTTATAATTTCAATTTTAACATTTTTTTTTTTTAATTTTTCATTTTCTTCTAATTCTCTCATTTTTGCAGTTTTAATTATTTCTTTTAAAACTGCATTATTTTCATCATCAGAATCATTTAAAAAAGATTCGGAAATTTCAATATTATTATAATTATTTTCAATGTTGTTTTCTACTTTATTATTTTCATTATTATTCTTTTCATTATTTACTTCATTATTATCTTCATTTATTTCATTAATAATATCACTTGTATTATTTTTTTTATTTATTTCTTTTATTTGAGAAGCTGATAATATATTTGAAGTATTTTTAATTACTGATTGATCTAATTTTGAATTCATCATTGAACTTTCTTTATATTCACTTACTTCTAATATTATGCTATTTATTGGATAAAATTGATTATATTTTTCATTTATATTTTCTGATAATATTGAATAATTTTCATTATCTATTTCATTTTCTTCTTCATTGTGATTTATATCATCTATATCATAATTTGTTGACATTTTTACTTTTGAAATTTGATCTTTTATTTTTTTATTTTCTAATTCTTTTTCTTCTTTATTTGATAATTTTACTTTTTCTGTTTTTATATTTTTATTTTCTATTTTTTCATATGAATTCATACCATTATCATAACTTTGATTGTTTATTTTATTTTTTATTTCTTTATTTTGATTTATTATAATTTCGTCATTACTTTTGCTTATTTTTTCTTTTATATTTTTTTGATTTTCTAAATTATCAGTGTTATTATTATTTCTTGATTTTTTTGAATTTAAATTATTTGATAGATTTAAATTATTTAAAATGTCATTTCTTGATGTTTCATTTGTACTAATTACTTGATTATTTATTTGATTATTAATATTATTATCATTAATTCTTTCATTAATATTATTATTATTAAATTTTTGATTGTTATTATTATTATTAATATATTTATTATTATTATAATTTAAATTGTTATTATTGGTATTTTTAATTTTGTTTTTATCAATTGTTTTATTTGTATTATTATTATTTGAATTAATATTATATTTATTATTATTTAATTTATTATTAATATTATAATTGCTTAATGTATTTAATTTGTTATCTTTTTTTTTCAGATTTTCATTTTCATTAATTTTATTCTTTCTTATTACTTCAATTTTATTTTTAGTTGCTTTTTCAAATGGTAATTCTAAAATTAATGAAGTTTCTTTTTCATTTGTATTATTTTTATTTTCTAAATCAAAACATTCAATTATTTTATCTGCTAAAAAACTTAAATTTGAACTATCACTTTCTTCACCACTTTTATGAGAATAAATATTTTTTTCTTGTTTTTTTTCTTTTTTCATATCATATCTACTCTTAAGTTTATTTTCAAAATAAATTTTTTCATCTTCACTATCTAAAACTTTATTGTCATTTTCTAAATTATTTCTATTAATATTTTTAATATTTACTCTATTATTTGAATTTAAATTATTATTATTATTAATATTATTATTTTCAATATTAATTTTATTTTTTAAATTAGAAATATTTTTATTGTTAAAATAGAATTCATTTCTTCTTGGAGTAGTATATTGAACAAAATAATTATTTTGATAATTATTGATATTTGGAGTTGGTGGAAATTCGTTTTTAATTAATTTTTTCTTATTTTCTAAACTAACTTCTCTACTTTCATTATTTTTTTTAATAAAATTTTTTTTATTTAAAGAAATATTTTGTTTTAAAAAAGTATCATTTCTATTTTCATTTGATTTTTTATTAATATTTATATATTTATAATAATTATTTAAATAATTGATTTGATTATTATTAATATAATTATTTGTTTGAATATTAATATTTGTTTGATTATTATTATTGAATATATTTTTATTTAGTGATGTTGGTTTATTAATCATATTATTATTTAAATTGTTTCTATTAATATTATTATTATTATTTAAATTAGTATATTTTAAATTATTAATATTTTTATAAATGTTATTTTGATTCATATTTTGTAATGTAAATTTTTTCCCAAAATTAGTATAATTTATATTATTATTAATATTATTTTCCTTTTTATAATTATTATTTGAAAAATAATTATTAATATTACTACTAATATTAAAACTATTAATATTTTGATTTGTATTATAATTTTGTATAGAATGTCTATTTATTTCATCATCAAATCTTCTTTGTGTAAGATTATAATTTCTTTTAATTTCATGTAAATTTAATAAATCATTTTTATTTATATTCAAATATTTATTTGAAGATTTATTTAAAGTATTTTCTAATATTTTTAAATTTTGATTGATTTTATTATTTAACTCATTATCATCAATTTCATTTGGTTCTGTAATACTATAAATATCATTTTTAAAATTCAATTCTGGATAAAGAGTTGGGTGAAAATTATTATTATATAATAAATTGTGATTTTTTAAATAATTTATATCATTATTATTTGCTCTTTCTGTAAATTGATTATTTGAAAATTGAAATTTATTAAATCCTTTCATTTATTTTAAAAAATTTATTAATTTCTATATTTATTTTTTATAAAATAAATGAATTTTATTATTTATTATAAAATAAATTTTTGTTTTATTTATTTTATTAAAAATAATTATTTTATTATATACAATTTTTTTTTTTTTAAATATTTTTTAAAATCAAACTAATACAAATTACTTTAATTCTTATATATTTTTATAAAAAACTAAAAAAATAACTGATAAAATATTAGTTGATATAAGTGATTAATAATTTTTTAATTAATATTAAATATATATTATAGAACCTATAATTAAAATTAATATAAAATAATATTTTTATATCTTACATTTTATAAAAAAATGTTTTATCTTTAATAAACTTTTATACCGGTTTAATAAAAACCTATTTATATATAAATTAATAATTTTTTTCCTTTACACTTCTAATAATTTTATCTAAAATAAAATAAAATTCTCCTTCATTAATATAAAGTTTAAAATTCATTTTATTTAAAAAAGAATATTCTAAATAGTTCATTTCATTTAAATTTAATCCTCCAATTTTACTAAAGTAAGAATTTTTAAAATGAAATTCATCATTAACTTTATTTGCTATTAAACAAGATGATAAAATAATTCTATAAATATTATTTTTACAAATATAATAATTTTCTTTTTCTAAAATTTGCAAAATAAATATAAATGATATTATTAAAGTTGAATTTTCCATTTGAGTATATTTTATTATTCTATTTAAATATTGTTCTATTGTTAATAATGGAATCTTTCTAGAATAAAATTCGTCAATTTTTTTTTCTTTTTTTTTATTTTTATTTTTATGATTTTCATTTATTAAGTTTTGAAAATAATATGATATATAAGATATAATATCTTGTATATTTATATTATGAAAATCTTCTAACATATAATTTTCTAATATTGATTCTGTTGTAGTAGAAATATTTGAATATTCACTATCCATTTTTTAATTAAAATGTTATATAAAATATTAACAAAAAAAATATTATTTTCTATTGATAATATTATTTAAAGAAATAAAAAAAATAAAGTTATAGAATTTAAAACAATAAAAGAACGAAAAATAAAAAATATAATTAAAAATTCTAATTAATTAATTATAATAAAAAAAAACAATAAAAAATCCTTTTTAAAAAAATAAAAATAAAAAACATAAAAAAAACTAAAAAAAATACTTACTTAACATATTCATAAATAACAGTATCATAATAATCTTCTTTATTAATACAAATAAAATAATAACCAACAGACCAAATAATAAAAATACAACTAAAAAATAAATTAGCAATATCAATTCCTTTAAATTTATCTAAAGCAGAAGAATGAATAGAAATAATTAATAATTGTGGAATAGCAACAAACATAACATGTAATGCATTAATTACTCTCATAGTAACAATAATATTATCTGCACTATCAGAATATTTTGTTTTAAAACTTTTATGTACTCCTATTGGAAATAAAATTTCAAATGAAATTAAATATATGAAAAAGTTTTTTATTTTTATTTTTAATGACAAAATTTCTTCTTTATGAAATATTGTAAATATTATTATCATAAATAAATTTATTCCTGTTGGTAAAATACAAAATGCTAAAGATGTATTTTTAATTTGATTGTTTATAAAATGTTTTTTTGTTTTTATGTAATATATTATTTGGAGAATACGATTTATAAATCCTATTATACTATTTAATGCTATAGTTGAAAATACAATATTTTTTCCTTCCATTGAATTAATTTTTTTTTATTTAAATTATAAATTATTTTTTATATTTTCAAATAATTTTAAGAGTTTTTTATGTTGGAGAATTTTTGAAATGATTTTTTTTATATAAATTTATTTGTTATAATTATAGAATAATTTTTAAATATTTTATATTTATTTTTTTATAATAAAAAATTTCAAAAACTATTTTTAAAGAAATAAAACAATATTAAAATTAAATTAATAATTAAAGTTAATTTATGAATTTAAAATAAAAATAAATTAATTATTAAAGAAAAAAAATAATCAATGAAACATACAAATTCATTTAAAACTATAAAAAACAATCAAAAAGTAAATAAAAAAAACTTAGAATTATTCAATGCATTATCATTAAGACAAAACAAATTTGAACCAAACTCAAAAGTTTATAGTATTTCAATGAAAAATTTTATTAATAATAAAAATAAATCTCAACCAAATATTATAGAGAAAGAAAAAAAAAAGAATAAAGAAAAAAAAATTTATAATAATTCTTCTCCTCCTGAAAAAGATAAAAATCAAATAAATATAAAATTAAATATTAAAAGTGAAATAATAAATAATAATTTTTCAAATTATAAAAATGAAAATAAATATGAGGAAATATTAAAACAAAAAAACCTTATAATTTCCAGTCTAGAAAAAGAATTATTTGAAGTAAAAGAAAAAATTCATAAAATACAAAATAAAAAAAAAAGAATTAACTCAGTTGATTTTATAGAAGAAAAATATTTAAATAACCAAAAAAAAAATTGTAAAAATAAAGATTTACCAAAAAAAAAAAATCAAAATTTAAAACCTTCAAATATAATATCAAAAAATGTGAAACAATTTTTTAAAAATTTAATATTAAAAAAAGAATCTTATTCAAAAGAAACTCCAAATATAAAAAATGTATTATCAACAAAAAATTTAATATTAAATACAAGTAATTATAATAATTATATAAAACATAATCATAAAAATAATTTATTAACAAAAAATTTAAATAGCAATCCAACAAGAGAATTTGAAATTGTTGAAATGGAAAAAAATAATTTATTAACTCAAACAAGAAAAAATTCTGCTTCAATGTTTAAAAGTAATTCTTTTCTTTTTACTTCTCAAAATTCTAATTCTAATAAAAGAAAAGGTTTAGAAAATAATAGAAGATGTCAATCTCAATTTGATACTTATAATTATAATAATAATTATTATTATAATAATGATAATAATAATTTAGAAAATTATGAAAATGAAAATATTGAAAATGAAAATAATATTATTCGTTGGAATAATGAAAATATTAATCATAATTCTCATAATAAAAATAATGAAAGTGATATTTTTAACAAGTTAAATAAATTGAAAAGTAGAACTCAATATTTGTTAAATAATTTTTTAAGTTTTTGTGATGATAAATAATATTTTTTAAATAAATAATATATTTATTTTTCAAAAACAGATTATTATTATTAAATTATATTTTTAATATATTTAATAAGGGAGACAATATAAAATATTTATTTTTAATTTATTTGAATATATTTTGAAATAGATTTATCTTTTTCCATATTTTTTTATAAATCAAATTAGAATAAAATAATATTCATAATTAATTTAAATATATAAATTTAAATTATTTTAAATATATTTTTTAATTTTAAAAATGGAAGATTCATTAAATAAAATAAATACAAGAGCATTCAAAACAAATTCTACTTCATCAAAAACTTTTAAAACTTATAAAAATTATATAAATATAAAAAATAAAAACCCAATAATAAATTTAGAAAAAGAATCATCATCTTTAAAATTAGAAAATTATATTACTAGAAGTAGAAATAATTTATATGATATTCCTTCAAAAATCAATAATCAAAATTCAATTTGTTTATTTAACAATAATAAAAAAAATAATGCTGATTCTCCTGAAATGTTAAGTTTAAAATTAGGATTTGATTTATTAAGTCATAAAATTGATAGATTAAATAATATAATAAATGATGATATATATAATAAAAAAAGAACTTTTTCTTTTTCTTCATTAAATTCTAATTCTCATAATCATTTAAATACAAATGAAAAAAATTTAAATACTAATAATATTTTAACTTCTCCTATAAAAAATAATGAAAATTTTTCTCCTAAGCATAATTATTCAAATTCAAATTCTCAAATTAATAATTTTAATATTATTCAATATAATAATAATAATATTAATTCAAATTTTAACCAATTATCTAATAATAATCTTAATAAAAGAAATTATAATACTATAAATAATAATTATAATCATAGTAATACAAATTATAATCAACAAGATAATAAATTTAATTATCAAAATAAGGATTTTAATAATTTAAAAAATTTTAAATTTGACAATAAATTAAAATATAATAATAAAAATAAAAATTTTACTATTGAAATTAATGAAAATAATTATGATAAATATATTATTGGTAGACCATATCAACCAAATTTATATTCAATTAACCCTTATGAAACACATTATTTTCATAATTATCATAATTCATCAGAAAATATTAATGCTAATTATAATTTAGTTTTTAATAAAAATAATATTATGAATAATTCAATTAAAGGCAATCAAAATATTAAAGAATTGAAACCACCTTTACCTCAAAATTTAAAAAAGAAAAAAAATGATGAAAATTTATATGAAAATATAGGAAATAAAATAATTAAAAATATAGATGAAAATAATGAAAATAAACTAAATAATAATAACTATCAAAATATTAATAATTTAAATTCAATTGATGCATCAGAAAAATATAATTCAAACAAACCATCATTATATGATAATGAAAATTATAGTTATAATTTTAATTATAAAAATAATAAAGAAAATAAAGAAAATAAAGATAAAAATTTTGAATCATTAACAAGAGATTATAATTGTAATAATTTTGAATATTCTTATACTCAAAAAACAACCCCAATAAGTACTATTTGTAATTATAATGATAAATTTAATAATGAATATAATAACAATTATAATAGTAATAATAATTTTAATGATAATTTCAATAATAATGATTATAATACTAATTATAATACAAATTATAATAGTAAAAATTTAAATGATAATAGTAGTAATTATAATTTAAATGATAATTTTAATACTAATGATAATTTTAGTAGTGATGAATATAAATATTTATCTAATCAAAATATGAATAATAAAAAAAATAAAGGAGGAAGATTTCAACCTAAAGTAAAAATACCTTATAATAATAATGAAAATCATAAAGAAATTAATGAAAGAAAATTATTTGAACCTGAAGATATAATTTCTTCTCAAAGAGATTCTGAAATTGAGAATTATGAAAAAATGAATATTAATAATAATGATGATGATATTAATGAAATTGATGAAGAAAGATTATTAAATGAAAATTATATGAATAATATATTAGAAGGAAATGATAATGAACAATTTAATTTAAATAATCAAAAAAAAATATATAATTATGATAGATTTAGTGATGAAATTATTAGTGAAAATATTAATCAATTAAATGAAAATATATTAAGTGATAAAGATGCTAATAATAATAATCGAAAAATAAATAATTATAATGAACAATATTTACAAAATGAAAATAATAATAATAATGTAAATAATCATCATTATATTAATGGTAATCAAAAATATTATAATAATAAAGATAAAAATTATTCAAATAATAATGAAAATTCTAAAAATAATTATAATAAAAATAACTATTTTGATAATAATAATAATTATGATATTAAAAAAATATATTCCCAAAATAATAATTTCATAAATTCAAATGAAAAAGAAAAAAAAAATGAAAACTTTATGAGTGAAATACAATATAATAATAATAATTCAAATAATTTAAATAAACAAAATATAAATAATAAAAATACAAATTTAAATGACAAAAATTTATCAAAACAAAAAATAAGATATGAAGAAATAGAAACTCAAACACAAAATAAAATTATAACAAAATCAATAGGAACCGGAACAACACCAAGAGAAATTAAACAAATAATTCAAAAAACAAATGAATTAAATATTATTAACAATAAAGATAATAATTTTGAATTAGAACAAGGAAATTATGAAAGAAAATTAAGTCAAGAAAATATAAAATCAATTATTAAAAATGGTGATAAAGAAGAAATTAAAGAAACAAATGTTATTATTATTAAAGATGGAGAAAAACAAATAATTAAAAAGAAAAAAGAAGATGAAAATAAATTTAATAATCAAAATTCATCTTTTAATAATTCTAAACAAAATAAATTTTCTAGTTATAATAATAGTAATAATAAATTTATTGATGATAATAATATTAATAATGATTTAAATGATTATTCTAATGAAAATAATAATAATAATATTAGACAAATGAGTTCAAATATTAATGATGAAGATAAAGATATTAGTAATAATGAAGATATACTAAATGAAATAATAAAAGAAAATATGAAAGATGATAATAATTTAATAAATGAAGAAGAAATAAAAGAAAAATTAATAAAAAATAAAATAGATTTAAACTCTGAAAATTCAATAGAAGAACTTAATTTAAATGATGATAATTTACTAAATAATTTAGATTTAAATAATGAAAATTTTGATATTAGTAATGAATTAAAAGATAATATAAATGTAAATAATATTCAAAATGAAAATAATATAAATAAAAATGGACAAATAAATAAAGAAAAAAATAAAGAAAATAAAAAATCTTTTATAGGAAAAATTCATGATTTTTTTAATGAATCCTTAGATAAAAGTGAAAATAATAGAAATAATAAATCAGAATTTGATATTTATTTTAATAATGAAAAAGAAGATGATGCATCTAATTTTAAGAATGTAAATAATCTAAATAATTTAAATGAAGAAAATGAAAAAGATAAAAGTGATAATAAAAATGAAGAAGAATCAGAAAGTGAAAATGAAAAAATATTTAATGAAATAAAACAAAAAGCAATTGAAAATTATAATATTAATTCATTAAATAAAAAAAGTAATAATAAAATAATTGATTTTCCAAATAATAAATTAAATAAAGATATTAATTATGATAATGAAAAAAATAATAATAACAATAATAAAATAAATACTAATAATATAGTAAATAATTATAATAATTTCAATAACAAAAATATAAACAAAGACAATTATATTAATAAAAATATAACCTTTTCAGATGATAAAAATGATATCATAAAAAGTAAAAATGAATTACAAAAAGTAAAAAATGAAGAAGAACAAAACACAAAATTATCATTATTTGATTCAAATGGAGAAAAAAATGACTATTTACCCAATAAAACAGTAGATTTTATGCAAAATTTGAAAAAATCAAATAAAATAAAAGCAATAATATTAAATTCTCCACCTCTTGAATTAGAATCAATAAATTTAGGAACAAAAGATAAAATTGAATCATATAATAGAGATGATGATAGAACTCTTGAATTAAATGATAAAAATTCAAATCATACTTTATCACATTTAATTAATGAAAGTAATAAAAATCTTTCTGATAAAATAAATCAAGATATAAATAATAATAATAATAATTTGAATGATCATATAA
>JAEEGL015490601.1_pt1 | contig 17300 bp, 7 predicted proteins | sample 9134231 | NCBI WGS metagenome assembly JAEEGL01 (sample SAMN16246548, study PRJNA631951) | gut metagenome | biome: gut microbiome; feature: rumen; material: fiber-attached | host: Bos | place: Iran: Karaj | collected 2018-10
GATTACCTAGATGTAAAGACCCTCGACTTGCTGCGGTGCATGGCGAAGGGTGTTTCTGTCAAGATTTTCAGCGAACAGCACGGCCGTACATATTTAACCGAGAGCATGCTGGCGGACTTCAGGGCCGCCCGCCCGGATGTGGAACTTGACGATGTACGCACCACGGGGAACATGTTCCACGACAGATACATCTATCTAGACTTCGGGACCAACAGCGAGAAACTTTTCCATTGCGGGGCGTCAAGTAAGGACGCGGGGAACAAGATTACGACCATCATGCAGCTGGAAGATATCGCAGTGTACCGCCCACTGTCCAAGAAGTTGCTAAAAGATGAAAAATGATCCCCACCTGCGCGGGGATGACAGGTTAGAGCTGCCCGGGCAAATGGCGTAACTTTTCAGCCAGCGATTTCGCTAGCTTCTTAATATAATCGGCATAGTTGTTGATTGGAGCATGGATAAACACCTCTGGTGGCAATTCAACATTTTTTAATGAAGTGTGTCCAATCTTTGCATTTTTCCACAACCTTTCTTCCTTTTCAAAAAGAGGTAGCAGATGTTTTCTCAAATGGTTTGCCAATTTTACCAACTCGTCGTCAATTTTCATTCCATGAAAAATGGATTCAATTGGGCTTTGCCCCACATACCGCAGGTTGTTTTGAAAATTAGGCGACTCGCAAAAGACATCTAATTGATGGCATAAATCAAACCGACCGTTCGCTGCCCATGCTTTTCGGATAATTTGCAGCCAGAGCCTACCTTTATTTGTTCCATTTATACAGAACACGTCACTTTTCTGGAGCGAGGCAAAACTAAGGATGGAACCTGATTTAGATTTAAATCTTATTGGCAACATCACTTTTTCTATCATTTCGCTGTTGTCAACCGCTTTTTCCCCGTAGCGTTCATTTTCAGATTTCAGGTGGTTATATAGATCAATACGCATTCTCGATAACTCTTTTACTTGATTCTGAGTGTATCCCATTCCACCGCTAATGATAGGTTTGTTATGAGTATCCTCAACAAAGAAATCTTCGGGAATAACCATATCCGGACAAGAACGAAAATCATCTATGCAATCCACAAAATTGCAAAGCCAGCTGTTTAGATATCGCGCATACTCCTTGAAATTATTTTTTGAACATTCTCCGAAGGAACTGCAACCCAGCAACAAATCTATTAATGGGATCTTTTTGAGATTTTCATCACGGGATTTATTCCAAACGGCAATAAAATCGGCGAGATTCGATTTTGCCTTTTCACGATTTATTTTGCGTTGCAACTCCTTCTTCTTTTTCAGTTGATGTCCTATAAAATGCTGAATGTCTGCTTCATCAACAAATGACCATAAGAATACGCAATCGTTAAGAAGGTCGCATTCTAGTCCATTTGTCTGAATCTGATTTTTTAGGCTATCAACAAGTTCGTTATGTTCATTATTATCCAATTCAGCCCATTTTTTTTGCCAAAGCTCTTTCAAATTGTTCCCATTATCACGTAAGTCCTCACGATAGTAGGGCACATATTTTTCATAGAATCTAGGTGAAAGTTCCTGTAATATGTCTGCCGAATCCTGGTAATCCCTAAAGAAGCCAGAAGCTACATCTTCCTTAATCTCACGTTGCATTTCAGCACCGAATCGATTGTATGGTATCAAGCTGTCCGTTGATTCGATTGGATTATCCAGCAAACTCTGAAGCCACTTTTCCCTTTCTTCTATCGTCATGCCTATGACTTTTTCAGGACGCCTTGGAAGGTGGTAATTGCTCGATTTGGAGAAAACCTCAGTAAAGGACGTGTTTTCGTATGACCATCCAAAAGTAAGTTCAGGTAGATTACCCCACAACCCGAAGGATTTAAGACATTGTCTCAACGAGGCATTGTCATAATCGACTTTAATTTCAAATGAGCAATCCCCTTCACTCCATCGGAAATAAAATTTTCCCCCTTTGGGAATAACGTCATCAAACGGGTTGGCTCCTAGGAAAAAGTTGGCGTTCGCCCAGCCTTTAATGTCATTCGCGTTAAAATAGGGGCATTTTGCATAAAACGAAATGTCTTTATCACAAAAAAATTGTATCGGGAAGCCATTATTTTTCCATTCTTCGTAATTGTCTACTTTGTACTGGTATAAATTATCAGACAGCTTATTCCAATATTTATCAGGAATCTGCGCGCCATTAGTGGTTTTAAGGTTCGCATAAAAATGATTATCGTCCTTCGACATCCAAAATTCCCAATTCGAAGGAAGTATCACCGTTTGGGGGGCTATCCTTTCACCTATCGCCTGCTCTTGAATGTAGCAGGCCTTATTAGCATTAGATTTATTCGTAATAATCAATCGTTTATGAACTACATCATAATCCTTATGCGTCCACACTGGCGGCACAAATGCTTGAAAACCATCCTCCCCAGGATTTGAGAATTGTACACTACCAATGCCAAATTTTACATGTGGTTTTTGATGAATAAAGACGTCTTTCCGGTCTTTTTTATCCTGATATAGGCGTAAGTATCTCGAATCCTGGACATCATAATATAAAGTTTGGGAATTTGTTTTTATGGAAATATGCTCTGCAACGTCATCCACAATTATCTTGTAAACATTCATACCACCCATAGCATCTTCAATCGTCTTACAACAACCGCCAGTTATTTCTTGGACGTTTTCTTGAGGCTGTAAAACCAAGTAAGACGTGGAATTTGCTGAATTTGATGGACGTCCCTTGTCATCGAACAGTGACACTTTTTGCATCCATGGATTTTTTATTGGGCGACTGTCGTTACCATCTTCATCGCAAAACTGTATTTGATCACAACTAAATAACTTGAATATATTGCGGTTGAATTCATCGCTAGTAATAGTCTGTTGTCCCGCAATATGTCCATATGGACCTATCTTGAACAGTTCTTCTCCATCAGAGACGACATAATATTCATATTTCTGTTCTAGCCCGTTTTCACGCAAAATGTGGGTAACGTAGGCCGGTTCTGGACACATAATAGAAACTTTATTGTTCAGTGTGTTAAAAATGACGTTAAAATCAGTATTTTGGTATTCACGCTGAATTGACTGCGATCCTCTATTCCTACGAATTCTATCCTTTCCCTGATGAAATTCCTCTTCAAGCCAAGAATAATAGTAATGGTCCGTATTTGTAATTCCACACCATGCAGTCAATTCTATTTTCGCGTCTTTAAGATTTGTCGCGTCAAGATCTCCAAGGAAATCAAAGAAATCGCATATTCGATCAATCAACAAAGACCGCATTGCCGGAGCATAATCTAAAGCTGCGCTTCCATGCGTATTTACATATTCCTCAATTGAATTTCTCGTCCTTTTTACCCTCAATTCATTATAAGAATTTCTGACAGGATTGAAGTTTAACGGACACCCTGCTATTTTTGTCAAATGCTTTACGTAGACATTGCTTGTTTCATAATTCGAAACTTTGCTAAAAAAATTATCAAAGTAATCGAAAGTATGGCGAATTAAATATCCATTATATCGAGTAAGCTCGTTCTGAATACTTTTTTCACTAGCAGATCCAATTGCGCGATCTCTGGCAGAGGCCCAAAAGGTCTCTCCTCTATTATCGATTCGAATACGTTGTTCTTGACCGGGAAATCTCTGGAACGCATCCTGCAAATCGTTCAATACGCCTTTTTTTAGATTTTCCCAAAATGCACCAACTTCTGTAAAATCACCAGAATACCGAAATGTAGCTTCTCTCAAATAAATTCCAAAGACGCGGAAAAAAAACTTTTTACCACCTTCATCATTGAATTTTATCATATTTTCAAATCGGCTATAGGTATAGGTATTAGGCATCAATTGAGCCTTATCCCATTCCGCCACTCTTGCAAGATTCCTATACAAACATTGATAATCTCTATCGCAAAGGAACCGGCTGCCATCCATAAATAAACGCCCAAACGCATCCTTGTACTTGACAAAGATGTCTCTCATAGAATCGCTATCATTAAATCCGGCAGAAATCTGTTCCATATTTAATTCTCCGTCTTAACGATCCATCCAAATGCGCCGGGCTTTTTCCAACATTTCTTGTTTTCTGTACCAAACGCATCAAAGCCCTGTCCAATGACATAAGTGAATACCGTTCCATCATCAAACTTTATCTTAAGGAATCTATCATGTGATGTTTCGTCCGTGACAATATTCTGATTCGTAATGACGTCGGCCCACGAAATTTTTCTTCCTTGGCATTCACTAGACTTTTTTGCCGAGTATTTGATAATACCTGAACTGCGATTTTCTAACAAATGCTTTGCGCCAATTTGTTTGATAAATTCAATTACAGCATCTTTGGTTCTTGACAAGAATTCGTTTTCCTTGCCAGATTGGTGCAGTGCATATGGGTCTATATATTCCCATGATATCGCCTTGCTGAAATCCAATCCAGATTTTTCAATAGAGTTAAGGTTCAGGAATTTCCGCATCAATCGTTCCATATCCTTGTCGCTGAGCAATTCCGTATTTTCACTCAGAAATGATTTCAATGCGTGCGGCTGTTCCCACGTATTACCTGTTGGGCAAGGGCTTTCTGAAGAAATCCAGACATGGTATGGTTGCCCCTCCTTGTTAAAAGGCGATACAAAAAGTTCATCTTTCCAATTACGGAACAGATACACCTGATTTCCTGTATATATTCCAGGTTCGGCTTCACCTATCTGGATGGCCTTTTCTCCAAATCGCGTGCAAATTTCCTTAGCAACAAGCAGTTCTGCCTCTGTTGTAATATTATGCGATACAACAAATTTTACACCATCCAGATTTTGACGGATTCTCATACTATGCCACAAAGTAGAATCAAGCATCTCACTGGATAAATATGGAATCGCGACAGAAATTTCGGCATTTGCATTTGCCAATTGTTTTACAGTATCATAATCTGAGCGGATATAATTATTGTCACTTAGCCATTTATTAAAGTTTTCATATTGAGACGAATCTACAATAATATCAAGATTTAACATTTTTAGCAAATCAAGTCTATTCGGACTCGTTTTCTCATCGTTAAACAACATTTGTGTGGAATACTTTATTAGGCATTTAGGGCACGCACCAATACATATCTTGTTATGATTTTCATCTCCCAATAGTATGTCGTGTATAGCATATGTCAGAATTTCATCTATTCTATTGGCAATTAATGGAATTATCCCGCTTCCACCCTTATTGGTATCATAGATGATGATATCAAAATCATTTGCCTGACTAGAATCCGGAATATAAAAGTCAATCTCACTTTCTTCGATTAATAATTTTGCGCTAATGGCCGACTTGACGGCAATACCCAATGCATTTGCCGCCTTTGAATTTACCCCAATTGAAATGCCATACTTTAAAAATTCATCTTTAATTTTTACCCTTAACGCTTCGGTTATAAAATGATGGTAAAGGAAGAATGTCTGGCTCCAGAAATGGCTATCACAAGAATCCTTGGCGGGAGCTATGTGGTCCGACTTGCCTTCATCTGTGGCATCTAAAACTCTGAAGCACCTTTTGCAGTATTTAAAGCCGGAACCGTAGCCTTCATTGAAAAAATGCACTGTACAATTCGTAGATTGCTGCAATTCTGCAATTTTGCTACTTTCCTCTGTTGGCAAGAATTCTCCATCAAGCTGAGTTTTTACCGCATATGATTTGCGTTCAGGCCTCCTGACACCATTCTTGAAACCTTCGCCACGTTTTTCCTTAGTAACAAAGACATCGGGAATAACAATATTATTTGAGCGAACCTTTTGCCGGTTATTGTCTTTTGTCAAACAGCCATTCGGACATTCCCCATTTATTGGGTATTCAGTAAAGGTATGCCTGCATTTGGGACAACGGTATACCTTCTGAATACAATTATCCTGTTGTTTTTCGTTAATATCTATGCCAAAACGCTGACGATAATCAACTTGTATCCCCAAAGATTTAAAACGTTTCCCCCAAACGACAATCTCGTTCCCAGGGACATAGTTTCTCAATGCAGCAGCCCTGTTTCTTGAAAGCTTGTAATTGGTATTTTCAGTATAATAATTATTGCCAGATTCCTTTTTCATTACAACCAATGACGTGACATCTAGCGGCAATCCGTGCGACGGGAAGAACTGATGTTCAACCAAGTAGCCTATGGTGCTATCTTTCAAATTATCCGCATCATTAACATCCTGGGGATCCATTCTGCGACATTCTTTTCTTAATGAATCCGCAATATAACGAATTTTCTTATCACCTGGCTGTTTTTGTGACTGACGATCATATTCAGCTAATTCTTTCTGCAATGATTTTAATTTATTATTCCAATCATCGGCAAGTGCTTTTAAATTACAAATACTATTGCCTATATAAGATGATTCAACATTTGCAAAATCAAAACTCTCACTACACGTTGCTCCAGACAAGAGTAATTTTATTTGCGCTCGTAATTCATGTTGCTTATCAGAATAGATCTTGTACAACAGGTTATTGTTATCATCTGAATTCCATTCTAAACAATGACTTTCCAAAATTGTTCTAAAGAATCCGCCAAATGTGTTATATGCCCACATCGGATTCGCATTGTTATTCTGGAAATTAATGGACTGAATAAGTAATCTTGTAAGCCAGGCATTAACAGCACGCTGCAAAAGTACTCTACTTTTAAATGATATCTCAGGAGAATTCAAGTTCTTCTTGAAAGCCCATTCCGGCGTATTGTAGAACATTTCATCATGCGGAGATGCATTGCAAATCGTAAAGATGAGCGATGAACCCTCTCCCCTACGCCCAGCACGGCCCGCTCGCTGCATATAGTTCGCTTGCGACGGAGGCGTATTGGCAAGCATTACAGAAGACAACGCGCCGATATCAATACCCATTTCCATCGTGGTTGTTGAACTTAGGAGGTTAATCCAATGTTCCTTAAAATCCTTTTCTAGTTCCTGGTTTTTCTTAACATCCATTTGCGCAGTATGTTCCCTTGCAACACAAATGAATTCCTTTCTGTTAAGAATATCCTGAATTAGAGAGGAAAGACTTTCAGGTTTTACTTCTGAAATTCCGTCTTTATCATAGATAGACAAGCCACGAATGTTCTTAAATACAAGTCTATTCGTTTTTTTGCATACATAAATTGGGGACTGTCTCAATTTAAACTGGATGGGATGGAATTGATCACCAACATGATCGTCTTCCCAAACAATTTGTTTTTTGTCATTTATCCAGCCACCTTCAATCAAGATTTCTTTGATAGTTTCTTCTAAGGTACAGTCCTTTCCCCTAGGCTCGTCTAGTATTTGATCCGTTATATCACCAAAAATATTAGGAATAAGATTTTCCTTAATATCCTGACTTAGAATTTTGACTCTATTCTCGCCACCATCATTTTTGTTATGCAAGTCAAAATAATCTTCAAAATCCTGTTTATTTTTATTTTGTTTACCCGGGAAAGCAAACGCCTGGCGTTGACGTAGGGATTGCAGGCACAAGTACAGCAAGTTCTGCCACTCATCATTATTCAAAAAACTACTATACTCACCTGGGACAGAAAGTGAATCTAATCCAGGATACACGCATTCAACTACGCCAGCATTCTCGAGCGAAATGTTATTGATGGGTAAATTCAACAACATATACTTGATGTTTACCGTTAACTTCGCAACATCCTCATCGCCATCTAGTTGTTGAAGCCCCAAATCATGAATTTGAGGTTTCAACTGGTCTACAATGCCCTCAATTGTCAAGGAAGGTGGCGCCGCCTGGAGAAGCGCTCGTTGCGCATTTAATTGCTCATCATTTAATATGCCTTGTTCGTGCAAATTTATAAACGCATCCAATTGTCCCTGCTGTTGCGGAGTCAATTGAACTTGTAGAGCTTTATGTACAAGTTGGTATGCCGCATTTCTACAGAATGTTTCCTCCATAATAGGAGCAAGCTGGGCTGCGTTTTGTCGAGTGTCACTAAACGCCAATATGTGCCGCCCTTCCGATGGCCATTTATCTCCGCCGGCATTTTTCGGAGTGGGCAGATGAGGCCATAAACCTTCTAGTACAAGGCTTGTAAACAAAGGCTTATTCTGTATAAATAATTGAGACCAGTGATTTACACGTGCCTCCGGACCTTTTCCACATATACACGCATTTCGTCTATAGAATTCATTTCCACAATAATCATAACCGACATCACCAGAATCATCGGCAGAAAGGAATTCCACCCCTACTCCGGCCTCACTTTCTTCCGGACTATCAAAGAACGCACCTATCACATTCTTGATTGACGGAGTTTTATCTCCATCCTGCACCATAATATACGGTGATCCACAATTCTTGCAAAATGAAACTGGATAAACTGGAGCACCACATTCGCAGCGTTCTCTCCAAGTCGTATACAACTTTCCGAATTTTTCCCGGAATCCATGATTCTGGCAGTTTGGCGCATCGCAATTGGGATTTACGCAGGCAAAAATGCCCTCAAACTTTCGGAATGCCGTATGCCAGCGAGTCGGCAACAAGGGTATTTGTTCCGCATCGTCAACCGGTGTAAATTTCGCCAATGACCCAATGTCTAAAAATACTGCAATCCACTCCTTGGAAATATTCGGGTCTTCACTACTCAAGCATTTGTACAAATCACCAAACAGGAAAGACTTATCCTCGCTAACGTCACACAGCCATTCTCGAATTTTCCGTACAATTTTTATTCGCCACAAAAATTTGGCAAGGGCCAGTGGAGAATGTTCTATTCCTAGAACATCATATATATGATTTAGGTTTGTATCCTCTTGGTATAAAGAGTAGAGTTTCTGTTGAAGATCCTCATTTAACGCCAATTCAGGACCTTCGGGCAGAGGTACTTTTGGCGCAAAACGATTACCGTAAATTATCTGAATCTTTTCATCAATATTCGAGCCTTCAGGAACAGTATTAAAAAATAACGCCCTGGCAAACTCCTTCAGATCATCATTTTTCCCGGAGAAGGTCGCCGATGTTGCATAGAACTGCGCAGTCGGCATCATGCCCCCAGCATCCTTCATAGCAAGCATGACACGACGAATCTGTAAGGCAATTTCTGTCGCATTCGCCCCAGTATAAGTGTGCGCTTCATCCAATACAAAATGGCGGAATGTTGTTCGATGATTGCTATCTCCCGCTAATGCTCGCCCAGCGGTCTGTAAAAGAATCGTATCATCTCTTCTCAATAGAATATATTCTAGCATCGAGAAGTTTGTCAAAATGATATCTGGTATTTTTTCTTTATTGTGAAGGTCTTGGCGATTATTTACCCTGAAAAAAGAACTTGCTGTACGAGAAGCCGGCAAGCCGCTATTATACATGCAGAATGATATAGGCCTGCCAGGCAACTTTTCGTTTTGTATAGTGTTCAAGTACTCTTCAAGACGTTCTTCTTGGCTATGAATAAGTGCATTTGTTGGGTACAAGATTATGGCACGCACACCCCTCTGGCTTCTTTGTTCGGGAGTTTCATTTAGAATGTCCGAGATGATAGGATACAGGAAACATTCCGTTTTACCAGAACCAGTTCCTGCAGAAACCAAAATGCTCTTGCCATCTTTTGCAGCACGATATGCTTCTTCTTGATGTGTGTATGGTTTACGAGTCGGTGGAACCGAATACTGTGGGTGCTGGATATTGCTTTCATCTGCCAGCATCTCCAATAAAACCGGGTTTAATATACCCTCCTTAGCAAGGGCTTCAAGATCTTTTCCACTTTTTTTATATCCGAAACCACCTTCTAGAACGAGCTTCCCTAGCAATGTATTTTCACACCCAGCAAGCTCCGGTTTTTTCCATGCATCAAAGATTGGAGCGAACAAAAGCTCTTCTTTTTTTTCGGGAGAGAAATGCCCTTTAATATAATTGGCCACATTTCCGCCCATAGACTTAAGCGCAGGGAAAGCTCTAAAAACATTACTCATATGATTACCTTTTTCTTATTTGATATATAATTTATTTTACTCCAACTCAAGTCGCGGATATGCACTTTTATTGACAAAAGCGGAAGTGAAAAAACTCTTCCGCCGCTTACTTTTAAGAAAACCCCGACTTCGCGGGGGTGACGAGGGTTAGAGCCGCCAGGGAAACTTAGCCTTGCGTTTCCTGGATGTGCTTCTGCTTTTTCTCTAGATACTCGACAAGCATATCCTTAAGCCTGTCATCTACATCCTTGATAGGGGCGTTTTTTACCAATTTGGGTGAAATATCTTTTTCTGTGATGGGCTCGTCCGTCACAGGAGATTTAAGAATTCCATCTTCAAAAGATAATGTTCCCTTCTTGATAAGGTCTTCTATTGTTTCGTTTAGAATCCAGGGCAGGCCCGTTCTATCATTGACGAACGTCATTGCTATAGCGGCTGCCTTGTCGTAGTCACTTGGGCTTGCGCCACATTTCTTAAATACCTTGTTTACGAGCAGAAGAGGACCGTTGCCTTCGGCAGAGAATTTTTCACCCCGGGCAGTAAGGAAACCTGCCTGGTTGAGTTTTTCAGCGAATTCATTGAAACTTATCGTGGTGAAATTCTTCTGGTTTTCTAGAGCCATATTTACGATGAAATCGCTTTTTTTACTCATTCCGGCATCTTCAGCTGAGTCGGCATCGCCTACTAACGTGCGGAGCTTATTCACAAGTGTAAGAATCGAAGCGCCAGTAATGGCTCCCGCCACAGCGCCAATTACAGGGACCGCCATGGCGCCAGCCGCAGCGCCTGTCGCTATTGCTGCCGCAGCGCCCAATACGTGACCTTTCGGCACTTCCGTTTGACGTTGTGACTCTTCGATCTTATTAGCTTGTTCTTCTAGCTGATTAAGAAGATCATTAATTTGCTTTTGATTCTGGTCCGACGAGGTTTTTGCTTGGTAGTCTGCTCTTCGAGAAATGGTAGAAAAAACGATTCCCTTGTCGTGCAAGAATGTTTCTATGGATTTGTTTTCTACCGGTTTGGTAAACGCACGACGAGAAACTGTCCTGAGACAATCATTCCCAAAGAAGAATATGTGCGTCGGTTTTAGGATATTGATTATCTTGGGGAATGCCTCGATGGCATAATCGAGGTCTGTGGCCGATGGCTTTTCTACCGGTCCCCTAAGTGGTCGTAATATGAAATGGCAATGGGCAATGTCTTCAAGCGTTTTATTTGGAGACACGGATGTTACGGTTTGCTCGATCTTTTGACGAATTTTTCGTACAGAACTAAAGTCGGCATAAATGTTGAGAAAATCTTCCTTGGAACATTCTGGATAAAAATGTTCATCTTCCTTGTCAGGTCGTGCTTTATAAAAATCACTGATTGATTGCTCTTTTGTTGTTTTTTCAGATGAGTCATAGGCGCTACAAAGAACAACCAAAATTCTACAACCGGCATCTGAGCCGTATTTTTTCCCTATATAGGGGGTGCACAAGGAATCATAACGTAGACAAGGAATCTGCCCGAAGATTTTATCGTAAAGTTCTTGTTGGTGGATTTCCATGTCTACCTCTTTTTTCAATAATTTAGTAAATATAGTTATCGTTCTAATCCTAAAAACGATTGTTTTTATTATATATCAAAATTTTTAGATACCCCGTCTTGATTCCCAGTAAGAATGCGAGACGGGGATCTATTATTTAACTAGTCTTTCTTCCAGTGGTAATTCCCGGCGGCATCCAGAAGTTCGAGAATCTTCCAAGCTGCCGGATCGCCAGACTTGTGTTTGCTCGCATAGGCGTCTGAGACAACGCGGTAAAAACCGCGACCGCCCACGCAGTAAGGCTGGCCTTTTTTCGACATGAATCCAGCGGCATTGGCCAAAGAGGTTAATTCCGGGATTCGCATGGGGTTGCCAGAGTCGACTCTTTGCTTGGCGACCGAGGCGATGAAATCAAATATATTTTTCATATTTATTTCTCCGTTGTTTATGGAGCTAGGCTCCGTTTGTGTTGCTAGGCTTGGTTCGGTTCGTTCAGTGCTTCGGCTACGACCTTGAGGACGTCGAGGGCCAAAGAGCCGAAGTAGACGATTGCGTTTAGGATTTCCTTGTTCATGATGATTACTCCTTTGTGTTTGTTTGTGAAATGGTTATGCGGCATGCAGATAGATTTGATCGGGCGATCGCAAGTTCGAGTCTATCATGTCGGTGCGAAGGATTGTCGGGATTGCAACAACTGCTCCTTTGGGGTCGAATGAAATGACCAAAGACAGTTCAGGGTGTAAGTGCATGTTTGCGTCAATTACGGGTATCGTCAATTGCAGATGCCCTTTGTAGGCGGAAACCTTTGCCACTAGCGGGCTGGCGACAGCGTAGTTAATGGTATTACGTACAACGTTGTTTAATGTACGCTGATTGTCTTCATATGCCCCGCAAAAACAAAGGGCCGACAATCTTGAACTTCTCTCTGCTGTGATATGGTGGCCTCCGATTTCTATGCTGTCTGCGTCTAGCGCTTTCTTTGCACTCGCCAGCCATGGTCTAGCATCGATTTTCTTCTCCTTGAGCTTTTCTGGTATGCCTTCGTACCTCGTTACGTCGACCTCCTCGATGCGGCAAAGGCCACTGGTTTTTTCCAAGATGTAAGGGAATCCAGGGCGGGAGCTTCGACGGGCGCGTAGGAAGATTTTGTTCTGGCAACCGAGATCCACAAGAACAAGAATCTCTTGTCTCATTCTTTCAAAGAATACGGTTTCAGTAAGGGGTGCTAGAATCAGGGTCGACATGACCTTGTTCCAGACGGATGCCAGCAGGGTCCTGTTCTGGATAGCCTTGGCCCCATACACCAAGGTGGCGATTCGCTTCGGGAGGTTCTTGACGTCATCCAGATATATCAAGCGGCTGAGATTCGGGAAAGTCATATTTTTGCTCCGGTTGAAGTTATTGCACCTCCTTAATATACCATTTTTTATCTGAAAAAGAATAAAAAACTTTTGTTTTTTAGCAAATACAATGACTTTTAGTTAAAATTGCTTAAGAACTGTGCTTTGTTAATAAAGATTTACATACTGGATCTCGTATCGCGGGTATACACCATCCGCGAGCATGCGTACACTGTCAAAACTTGTCGCTCCATGAAGTTATATTATAGGTGGAGGTATTATTATGACCGCACAAGTTCCTGAAAAGCTCATTATTGACGGAAAAAGGAAAAGTATGACCTTTTGCCCGCCTATCCCCGACAGCCCAGATATCATAACGCCTGTACCCGACGAAGAGGTAGATGCCGCCATCAAAGCGGGCAAACTCGACAGTGTCATCTGCTCAACCGCGTGCTGGAGGGGCTATATTGGCACGTGGGAAATCAAGGACGGCAATTTTTTCTTAAAGAAATTGGTCGGCTGCATCGAATTGGCCCAGAGTAAACCTATTCATGCCACGTGGTTTACCGGGGTCATAAGGATTCCGCAGGGCAAGCTGCTCCATTATGTACACATGGGGTTCGGCTCCCTCTACGAAAAGGAACTCCACATAAAGATCGAGGCGGGCGTTGTTACCAAGCAACGCGTTATCGACAATGCCGAAAGAATCGAGAAGCTTAAGAATATGGCGCCGGGAGAACAGTTTCTAGAGGACCTTTCTAACATGCCCGGGCTAGAAAACCATTTCTTCGGCGACGATTGGTGATTGAGCGTTTTTTCCAAAAAAACTATTGCTTTTTCCCCTTTTTTGAGTTATATTTCTATTGTCATTGAAAGAATTGTTGACTTGTTGACTATGTTTTTGGAAGCAATTGTTTCAAATGGCAAGACAACCTGTGTTTTACGTTTGAAGCATCCCTTGTAAAAGAGATGTTTTTATTGTTTCCAGAGAAAAGAAAAAATCAACATTCTTTTTAAGGAAATATTACTATGGATATCAACGAAATGATTCACAGTTTCTCCGAAGTAAAGCGCATGGTTAAAGAAATTGCAGAGGAGGACGGCCTTCGTTTTGAGTCTGGCTGTTTCTCCTACAGCAAACATATTGAAGAAGCCCTAAAGAAATTCCTGAAAACTCCCGTTCCGGAGTTTGACGAGAAAGATCCGGACCTGTTTATGGTCTACTTTAAGCTGGCTGGCGCGCTCTACCTGATTTATGACCTGTTCTCGATGAAGGATTCTGGCTATGGCCAGAAACGTGACGTGCTGGTAGCTAGGCTCAAGGAATCTATCCTCAGAATCCCGCGGCATGAATGGGCATTGCATGCCGACAATTTGGCGATTCATTTTGGAGTGTGCAAAATCGAGGATTCAAAAGACGAGACGAAAAAAGGTGTTCCTTGTAACTGGTTCCACCACTCCGGTACGTGGCTCGATGAAAGGCTTCAGTCCTTTAAGTTGTTCATTGATACGGGTGTAATTCCCGAATCGGATTTTTCGGCATTCTACTGGCTGTTTACGAAATTCTACGGGAATATGCTTCCGTCTAGTTTTGAGAACGGCGATATCGCCGCGGATAAGAGCCTTGATTCCCTCGCAACTTATTGCGCATACGCTCGCGATGAGTCCAAGTTATGCGAGAACATTGGCAACTTTGCCCTGAATCTTTTTTCCAATATCAAAAAGATGGGTTTACCTTTTGAAAAGGGACTCCAGAAAATCAAGAACTGTGGCTACCAGCCGATTAATTGCGGAATTAAGGCCATAGAATTGAAATTCATTGCCGATCATCGAAAGGAGGCGAAAGAATCCGGGCAGGATTTCGACACATTGATGGAATCCTATCGTCAATTTGGCTATAAGATGCCGGAGCTGGACAAGGAAAAGAGTAACCTCTTGACAACCATAGACAATAGCGGGGAGTTCGTTGATCTGGTGATGTACCACGACTTCGTGAAGGCTTCCCACATGCGGTACGAGCCTCAGAGCCATAGCCTTTGGGTGCTGGTGAACAAGGTTTTTGACCGTAGAGAAATTGGGCAAGAAGAACTGCTGGATTCCATGCAGACGATTCTCAACCAAGATGTTGAAATTCTGAAAAAACATCCGTATTTGGTGATGTTCTGCTATTTGGCAATCCACTATTTGGAAGAAGAAGAGTGGCTTTACCTTTTTAAAAAGGGTGTCCGAGCGCAAGACAAATACGGCTTGGTATTCAAGGACATTCGTGAATGCCCTAACTTGCAGGCTGTTTTCTTCTTTGCATTGTTTGATATGTGCCGTATATCAGGGAATGCGTATACTGACGAGTGCGAGGGTTTCCTGGCGGCACTCAAGCGAGGCGACTGGATCGAGCCTGCGGTACAGGCGAACCTGTTCACCGGAATTCTAAAGAAGAATGATATGGATTGCTCCGTATCGGCAGATGACATGACTTTCGAGAAGTATGTCGACAAGATGTTCCTGGCAACGGAATCAATTTTGAATCTTGTCTATAATGTGGCGCATTATTCGGAATCGAAGGATATCTATAGTATCGTTCAGCAAGTCAATAACGTGAAAACGCACAGCACTGAGCTGATGTACCCTAAAGTAAAGGCCGTCTTTGATGGTGTCAAGGAAAAGAGCTCGAAAAATCAGTCAAAGAATAATCAGTCCAATAGGGACTTCTTTACGGACTATACGTCAGACGAGCAGAAAATGATGAAGGCCGAGTTTGATAAGATGGGGGAAATCGATTGCGGTTTTTTTGTCTCGGAATACACTCAGCTGATTCCTGGCCAATTGAACAAGTTCTTTTCTAGGCGCTTTGAAATGAAGTGCTTTATGCATAGCGATGTCTCGTGTGTTCCTGATTTGTATGGACACGAGTGGAAATTCTTGCAAAAGAGGGATTTTTATTTGAGGCGGAATCGCCGGATGATGGAGTGCGGGTATCTGAACTATGCTCGCGACATGAAAACTCACAATGTGGTTCTCCTCCACACCGAAAGCATGCTGAATCCCATCAACTACCCTGATTTGCTACGATTCCTTTTTACGGTTATGAAACAACTGCAGAAGGATCTTTCGTCGACGAATCCCCAGGAGAATGAACGTATTTTTACATGCGATCACTCATCTAGTTTTGACACTTATTTCATGGCCCAATTAATTTGGACATCATTGACGCGCGAAACAGATGGTTATATTGAAAAAGAGCAAGAAACCGAGCTGCTCGACGTTCTTAAGTTCTTTGAAAGGTGTGCAGAGACCAACAGTCTGGATAAGGACTGCAGTAAGGAAGAGGTTGAACTCTTCCATTATCTTGCGGGCCTGTCAGGGAAGATTAAAAAAACATTCTCGGCAAATGTGATTGCCAAGGCGAAAAGGGTGAGTCAGATTGCCTCGGAAAAGCTAAGTGCCTTGCAAGGCTCTTACGATGCGGTGAGTTATGACTTGTTCAAGAACGAGCCCAATTACGGCTCTCCGTTTTTGAAGAAGTGTATTTCCTTGTTGTTGCAGGTGATTCAGGCTGTGACATCTGTTGAAGGTGTCGTAGACGAACTGAAAAAGCACACGGAATTCTATGACGGTAGCGAACAGAGGCCGCTACTGACGGCAGTGGGTGATGTCACCTTTGAAGGAAAGAGAGATGAAGTGGAATATTCGGAATCACTGAAAAGGGAGCTACGTGATTTCTTGGACACTGTTTATGGCATGAGCAATCTGCGCCGGTCTCGCACGGATGCCATCAATAGGAACGTATTCCATCTTTATGGGCACAAGATTATGTTATACCTGACTAAGGTCACGCTTCAGATGACCCGCCTGGATGTGCAGGAACTGTACGATTCGGCAATGTCCTAAACTTACCCGCCAATCTTCTTCACGAATTCGCGACAGGTGGCTTCGGGGTCGGCCTGGCCAAAGATGGCGCTGCCCACCACGAACACGTTGGCGCCTGCTTCCTTGCAGGCCACGATGTTGTCTAGCTTCACGCCACCGTCAATCTGGATATCCAGTTCCGGCTTCAATTGGCGCAGTTCGCGGATCTTGTCCAGGCAATAGGGGATAAGGCTCTGGCCGCCAAAGCCAGGGTTCACTGACATGATAAGCACCATGTCCACAATGTCCAGCACCCACTTGATGCTTTCGAGAGGCGTTGCCGGGTTGACAGCCACGGCGGGCTTTACGCCCAGTTCGGCAATCTGGTGCAGCAGGCGGTCCAGGTGGTTGGTGGTTTCGGCGTGCACGCTAATGATGCTGGCGCCGGCCTTCGCAAATTCGCCCACGTAGAGTTCTGGGTTCTCGATCATCAAGTGGCAGTCCAGCGGGAGCTTGGTGCCCTTGCCAATGCAGGCAGAAATGCCCGGCCCAAAGCTGATGTTGGGCACAAAGTGCCCGTCCATGATATCCAAGTGCACAAGGCCGGCACCACCGTTCTCGATGGCCTTGAGGCCCTTGCCAAGTTCAAGGAAGTTTGC
>JAEEGL010253570.1_pt1 | contig 17299 bp, 17 predicted proteins | sample 9134231 | NCBI WGS metagenome assembly JAEEGL01 (sample SAMN16246548, study PRJNA631951) | gut metagenome | biome: gut microbiome; feature: rumen; material: fiber-attached | host: Bos | place: Iran: Karaj | collected 2018-10
ATCTGCGATACGGAACGCGATGTTCAGGACGCCGTCCTGGGCATCGGTAAGATTCATGATGTTGGACAAAAGGATCGGACCCATGTCCGAGATGGTAGCACGTACAGGATGACCTTTTTCCCCGAAAACATCCCAGAACGTGACCGGATAGGAACGGTATTCGAAACCTTTCTTGTCCATGCCGAGTTTTTCGATGCTCTTGCGATTGCCTTCGCTGTCCTGTCCGGGCTGTGCCAGACCGGTCAGGTCTCCTTTGATATCTGCAGCAAAAACCGGAACGCCGGCATCGGAGAAGGATTCTGCCAAAACGCGCAGAGTTGTCGTTTTACCGGTACCGGTCGCACCTGCGATCAGTCCGTGACGATTTGCCCGCGACAGTTCCAGGTACTGTTCATTTTCGTTCTTCGCTATCCAGATTCTTCCATCTTCAGTAAACATAAGCTCGAACCTCCATATATTTATTATAAATCAATTCGTTTGACCTTTACATCTTCTTGCGTCACTTCAACAAGCGCGAAACACGGCCTGCTGGAGTCCTTGTTGAAACTGCAGGAGCCGGGATTGATCAGACGCACACCGTCAAGGGTCTCATCAACAAAACGGTGCAGATGTCCGAAGAAAACCAGATCACATCCTTGAAACCTGGCGGTATCGCTCATCGTCCGCAGGTCGGCATTGCCGAAGTTGTGTCCGTGGCACATAAAGATCCGATGCCCTTCCGCTTCCAGGATCCTGCACAGATCGAAATCTTCACGGTCGCAGTTCCCTTTCACCGATACAAAGGGACGCAGATCAGAAGCATCCATCAGTGAATCGCCGCAGTGAAGATAATGATCGGCAGCGGGATACATGCCGTCGATCCGTTTCAGAACACTGCGGTTTCCGTGGTTATCGGATACAAGGACGATCGTTTTCATCCTTTTTTGACCCTGTCGATATTTGCTTTACCGCAATATCGTAAATGGATATAAGGCTCATTGGCATATACGCGGCGGATAAAGCCGAACTGTTCGATGTTTTCCAGCAGCCATGCAGTCTTGTCTTCGGAGCTTCCGCCGACATCGTTGAAGGAAACGTCGATCGCAAGACCGGTCTGATGTTCGTTATGTCCGGGCGCCGCAGCGGTCTCCCCTGCCTGATACGCCTTTTCAAGGTCGTTGTAGGAAACATAGCCGTTTTCGATATTCATTCCTCCGCAGGATCCGCCATAGACACTGCCGAGCAGATCGCACATATGTGTAAGGTCATTGACCATTTCGGTACGCACCTGTATGCCTTCTTCAAAACCGGCTTCCGAAATATCGACCAGGCCAAGCGGAATACGGTTGGCGATCGTGTTCTGGTCGTTCAAAACAACTGCCAGAGAGTCCGGGACATCAACGAGTTCCGCCTGCGGATAATACGGATCGCCGTTGCGCATCCAGAAAAGGATCTCGTTCGCGGAATAGGCGGAAAGCAGCGACATTGCTGTTTTCTGCCCGTTCTCATAGGTCAGCGTTTCCTCTGCGAAAGCCACGATCTCGTTTTTCGTCAGATAGGTGATCTCTCTTTCCAGAGTGCGGTAGTATTCAACGTGATAGATATTGAAGCCGGGCGCTTCGATCAGGTCGATGAAATAGTTCGGTTCGATCGCGTATTCAATGATATAGTTGACCGCATCGTCGTCCAGATACTCATTGATCAGTTCTCTGGCGCGTTTATCCTGGTACGGATAACGGGACAGCCGGTCGAAACGCGTGTTCATCCGGAAAAACGCCAGCAGAAAGATCGCGATGATAATGATCACGGTGATCGCTCGATTGCGCATATCTCGGTCTCTCAGGATCATCGCAGCAGCCAGTCCTTTCCTTTGATGACTTCGGTCTTCGACAGACCGACAAAATCCTGCTGACGCAGGCATTCATAAGCGCCGATGGCGACACAGTTGCTGAGATTCAGCGAACGTGCTTCTGCTTTCATCGGGAAGCGGTAAGTTTCATCGAGGTGCTCACGCAGAATCTCTTTCGGGATCCCGGTGCTTTCCTTTCCGAAAACAAGATAGGTATCTTCCTCATCCGTATCGAAGACACACTCATCAAAAGACTTCAGTCCGTAACGGGAGAAGAACACAAAGAATCCCTCATTCTCTTTTTCGAAGGATTCCCAGTCGGGATACAGACGGTAATCGATCTCCGAGATGTAATCCATGCCGGCACGGCGCAGATGATGCTCATCCAGATAGAAGCCGAGCGGCTCGATCAGATGCAGTTTCATATTGAAAGCCATGCAGGTGCGCATGATATTGCCGGTATTCTGCGGGATCTCGGGACAGTAAAGAACGATATGGTTCATGCAGTTTTCCTTTCAAGGAACCTGAAAAGCAGGTACAGGAACAGCAGTGATACGAACACCAGGATCAGGATACGGTATACGAGGGCTGAGAAGAACGCGGACGGGACCATGTTGATCATGATCTCGGTAGCCGGATCCAGCAGCCAGAGATCATTATCGAATAACAATAAATGGAAATCCGTCCAGAAACGGTCGAAGTCTATGACCGCGTAAAGACCAAGCGCAGCGAATATACCTGCGAACACGCATAATGCGCGGACATATCCCTTCCGGTATAACGTAAAGGATTCCTTTTTGTTCCGGAACCAGACGACAGCAAAAAGAACAGCTGCCCCGATCAGGCAGGCTCCTCTTATCAGCAGTGCGTTTTTATAGAGAGCCTTGACATCGACCATGTGCAGCTTCTCGCGCTGGTCATAGATCTCGCGCTCCACGCCCTTAACGACAGCGGTGCCGTCGATGTTGTCGCGCTTGTCTTTCAGATAATCCAAAAGGATATTCGTCATATCAACGAGCGTTTCATCGGTGACGCCGATCGAAGCGGCAGTATTCTCCTGTTTATAGATCTTCGCGTAAAAATTGCTGTCGAAACAGCAGAAGTCGACGATCGTGAGAAAAATGCCCATCATCAGAAGCAGACAGGCGGCTGTCGATAACCAGTTACGCTTCAAGATGCGCCACCAGCTTTCTTAAGGCGATCCCGCGGTGGGAGACTTTATGCTTCTCTTCCGCGCTGATCTCGGCAAAGGTCTTTTTCATCGGCGGATAATAGAAGATCGGATCATAACCGAAACCGTTGGTGCCGGCGATCTCGTGCGCGATCTCGCCATAGACTTCGCCGACGAAGCAATGTTCTTCTTTTCCGTCGTAGTAGACCATCGCGCAGGTATAGTGCGCGGTACGGTCCCTGATATCCTTCATGATCTCCAGGATCTTCGTGTTTCTCTGGAAGTAGTCGTAATCCTTATAGAATCTGGCGCTGTGGACACCCGGCAGTTCATTGAAATAGGCAATGCTCAGACCGCTGTCATCGGCGATGACCGGGATCCCGGTCAGATCATAGTAAGCTCTGGCCTTCAGCGAAGCGTTCTCGAGGAAGGTGTAGGCGTTTTCCTTTACATCCACGTCACAGTCGAGATCCTGCAGGGAGAGGACTTCATAACTCCCCTTCAGCATTTCCCGGATCTCGCGGACTTTATTCTTATTTGTACTTGCAAGCAGTATTTTCTTCATGTAACCCATTGTACCACAATCGCTGTCGGTTCTTAACTTTTGGCAGGCGATATCCTATATAATTAGACTATGAAACATGTGTTTATTGTAAATTCCATTTCCGGCAAGGGAAGCGGCCTGAAGATCGTCGATCTGATCCACAAAGTCGCCGCGGAAAAACAGCTGGACTACGAAGTCATACTCACCAAACATTCCGGTCACGCGACCGTGCTCGCCCAGCAGTATTCCAAGCCGGGCAACGTGATCTATTCCGTCGGCGGTGACGGAACGCTCTGGGAAGTGCTCAACGGCCTCGGCGAAGGCATTCTGCTCGGCCTGATCCCGGCCGGTTCCGGCAATGATTTCTACCGTCTGATCGGCAGCAACGTATCCGATCCGGAGACCATTCTCCGCGATACGATCGACGCGCCGGTAAAACAGATCGATATCGGAGAGACCCAGAACATCCGTTTTCTCAACACGACCTCGTTCGGCATCGACGCCGACATCAACGATTATGCGTCGCATCTGATCCGCAAGACGATCATCACCAAGGGTCCTGCCTATATCATCAGCATCATCAAAAACCTGCTGACCCTGAAACCGAAACATGTCCGGCTCAATATCGACGGAAACGTCACCGAAGGCGATTACTATATCGTCGCCTGCATGAACGGGCGCTATTACGGCAACGGCGTGCAGCCGGCGCCGGGAAGCGATCTGCAGGACGGCTGTTTCGATCTCTGCCTTTTAAAAGTGATCCCGGTCTATCAGGTCATTACCTTCCTGCCCCGCTATATGAAGGGAAAACATCTCGGTTTTCCGGGCTTTGAAGTTGTTCATGCGAAAGAAGTCATCATCGATTCCGATACGGAACTCTCCTGCCAGAGCGACGGCGAGAACTACTTCAGCAGGCATATCGAGCTGCGCATTAAAAAAGCCTGGCTGAACCTCAAGGTGCCAGGCTACCTGAACATCATTCGTTAGAGTAGAGCTTGATGATCTACTCGACCAGCGGATGACGGACAACGTTGCTGCTGTCGAATTCCACAAAGCCGATCCCGTCGACATTCTTCAGCGTATTCAGCGCCCGGACAAGACCGGATTCCTCGCGGTGAAGATTCAGGTCGATCTGGGTGATATCGCCGTTGACGACCATCTTCGCCGAATTGCCGAGACGCGTCAGGAACATCAGCATCTGACCGGCGGTCGTATTCTGCGCCTCATCGAGGATGATGAAGCTCTTATCCAGCGTGCGGCCGCGCATATATGCCAGCGGCATGACTTCGATCGAGCCTTTCTCCACCAGCTTCTCGACTGTCTCCTTGCCCATCAGGGCATCGAGCGAATCGTAGAGCGGCATGAGATAGGGATCGATCTTTTCTTTTAAGTCGCCCGGCAGAAAACCGAGGCTCTCCCCTGCTTCCACCGCCGGACGGGTCAGCACGATCTTTTCCACGTCGCCGCGCTTGAATGCTTTGACCGCCATCATGACGGAAAGGAACGTCTTGCCGGTGCCGGCCGGACCAATCGAGAACGTCAGCGGATTCTGCTTGATCGTTTCGATCAGAAGATGCTGGTTATGCGTCTTGCAGAAGATCGGCTTGCCGCCTGCTGTCAGTCCTACCTGACGGTCGCGCCAGGATAGGTCTTCCTCGCGTATGTGCGAATTATACAGTTTCTTGATCAGACCGGTGTCGATGGTGATGCCCTTATCGATCAGATCTGTCAGGATCTTCAGGAAAGACTGAAAGCTTTCCGGATCGCTGCCCTCGTATTTGATCGTGTTGTTGCGGAACACGAGGTTGCATCCGAAAAGTTCTTCCAGATACTGAAGATTGCTGTCGAATGCGCCGATCAGCTCTTTGGCGTCACGGTCATTCAGGTCGATTTCAAATTCCTTATATGCCAAATCAATTCCTCTTTTCAGTGCGAGACATCTCCCTCAGGATCTGTCCGGAGTAAAAAAAATAGTAAATAAATTTACTATTTTCCTTTTCTTGCTTTACGTGCAGCTTCCTGTTTTAACTTACGCTTAACGCCCGGCTTAACGTAGTATTCGCGCTTACGAGCTTCAACCAGGGTGCCGTTACGGGAGACCTGACGCTTAAAACGACGTAAAGCATCATCTAACGGTTCGTTCTCTTTAACAATTACCTTCGCCACAATTACACCCCCTTTGCTGACTTGTTTATTATACAGTCTTTTATTTTTGAAATCAATTATTTGATGAACTGCCGAAGATACTTTTTGCACAGACCGCTGTCACCGGGATAGGATTCGTTTCCCAGAGAACGGGTGATATACTCTTCGTTCCCCTTTCCCAGCAGCAGAACGCAGTCAGCGCTGTTCGCCAGCATCAGCGCGGACAGGATCGCTTCCTCACGGTTTTCGATCAGCACATGCGGCGTCGAGACGCCTGCCAGGAATGCCTTGTTGAGTTCGTTCGGATCGCGGTCGCCGCAGTCGTTTTCCGTCAGGATCAGCAGGTCGCAGTGTTTTCCCAGCAGCTGGGCAGCCTGCTGGCGGAAGTTCTTTTCACTCTTGGGATTGACGCCGTAGACAGCGATGATGCGGTGATAGGAATCCGTCGTTTCCTTCGCGTATTCGAGAAGATCGCGCAGAGCGCCGGTATTCTTGGCCCGGTCGACGATGACCCGGTAGTTCTGTCCGAGACTGATGTTCTGCAGATAGCCCTGCGGAAAACTCAGCTCATTCAGATTCTTCAGGACGAAATCAAGCGGATAGCCGCGCTGGGTCAGACAGGCGACGATCGCCAGCACCGGATAGACGCAGTTCTTTCCCAGAAGGTGCGTCGAGACTTCAAACTCTTCTTCGCCGTAGCGCAGAAGGAAACTCGTGTGATCCGGATAGATCCGGACATCTCTGGCCTGATAGTCGTTGCTGTTTTTGAAGCCGAAGGTCACACAGCTGTGATTCACGTTTCCGGGATTGACTGCCGGATCGTCACCGTTCAGGATGACGTCGCAGTTTTCAGGCAGACTTTCGATATAGCTCTGGTAGTTCAGCATATAATCCGTTTCGGAATCGTTGAATTCCCAGTCATCGGTATCTGTGCCGACATAGACGAAGCTTTCCGGTGTGATCCCGGCCAGTTTCTTCAGTTCGATGCCGGATAGGTTCAGTTCATAGCAGCAGGAAAGAACGCCGCTGTTTTTCATGGCGCTCAGAATACGCTGGTTCTCGATGATCGTAAGGGTCGGCGCTTTGGAGAGACGTTCCGTATCCTGATACAGGATGCCCATCGAGCCGATATAGCCGCACGGACGGTCAAAGGCGTCAATGATCTTCTTCATGGTATAGGCGGTCAGATCGCGGTAATCATTTCCGCCGACGATGATGTTCTCCATCTCCTTCGAGGGATTCTTATAGAAAGCCGCCGCAACGTGGTTCAAAGTATCGAGCGTGTCGTTGACGCGGATAAAGATGACGGGATAATTCGTATCGATGTCTTCGCTGTAGATGACGACCTTGGCGCCGTTCCTGACCGCTTCTTTGACGAAATCATGTCCGTTGTAGCGAACACCGCGGATGCAGAAAAAGATCGCGTCGATCATCGGCATGCGGCTGTCGCAGGAAAGCTGCTGGATCTCGATGTCCGGTGCGTTCTTGAAGAAACTGTTCAGTTTCATAACGGCTGGCCCTCCATACCCTCTTCGGTTAGACCGGTAAAGCGAACGGGAAGACTCGTTCCGACAGGATACGTTCCCTTCACATTCGTATAGACATATTCACGGGAGTACCCGTAGCTTTGCCCTTTGTCGTTCTTTTCAATGAAAACGCGTGTCTCGGTGCCTAACAGAGAACGGTGATAGTTTTCTGTCTTTTTTGCCTCCAGCTCATTGACTTCATGGATACGTCGTTTCACGATATTGCCGTCAACGAAGTCGTTCCGGCTGTCAGCCGCCGTCCCGCGCTTGCGGGCATACGGGAAAAGATGGATAAAGCTGAAGTCGATCTCATCCAGGAAACGAAGTGTTTCCGCGAAGTCTTCATCGCTCTCTCCCGGAAACCCGACAATGAGATCGGTGCTTACGGAGATGTGCGGGATCTTTGAACGGATATAATCGACTTTTTCCTTAAAGAACTCTGTCGTATAAGGACGGTGCATCTCCTTTAAGGTATGGTTGCTGCCGGCCTGCAGCGGAATGTGCAGGTGCGGTGCGATCTTGGGTTCTGATGCCATAAAATCGATCATTGCGTCCGGGATCTCGGTGATCTCGATCGAGGAAAGACGGATCGTCTGCAGCTTTTCGATCTTCACGAGTTCCTTCAGCAGATCGAGCAGATGGTACTCTCCGTCATAGTAGCGTCCGGTATGGATGCCGGTCAGCACGATCTCGTTGGTGCTTTCGGCAAAGCGCTTCGCCTGTGCGATGACGGCTTCATGAGCAGCGCTGCGTTCCCTTCCTCTTGTATACGGGATGATGCAGTATGCGCAGAACTGGTTGCATCCGTCCTGGATCTTCAGGAAGGCTCTGTCCTTCCGGCTGTAGTCCTCAAGAGGCATGTCTTCAAAAACAAGTCCCTCAAGATCGCCGACTTCGCGGGAGCGGACATTTTCGTCGATCAGCCGCTTGATCTCCTTCTTCCCTTTCGTTCCGATCAGGAGGTCTGCCTCTTCAAAGACAGTGGCTTTCGGGTCTGCCTGCACATAGCACCCGACGACTGCGATAAAGGCATCCGGATTCAGCCTTCTGGCCTGACGGATGAACTTTCGTGTTTTGGCTTCGGCGATGTTGGTGACCGCGCAGCTGAAGATGATATAGATATCCGCCCTTTCCTTAAAGGAGACTTTCTGATAGTCACGGTTCATCTCCTGCTCGGTATAGGCGGCTTCATAGTCATTGACTTTGCACCCGAGAACGAGTGTTGCGTATGTTTTCATAGTACGATTATAAACTCCCTTTGTGAAAAATGAAAGTTCTGCGAAACAAAGCGATCCTGACCGATAACACGGTTTCAAAGTTCCGGAATTCCCCGTTAAAATGGGCGTTTCTTGACATCCGCGCATGGATGTGATTAACTTTTATTATTGTTATTGACCTTAAACAGTTAGGAGTGTGATGATCCTTTATGGACGATGGCGGTCGAATATCCTGGTTATTACCGGTTATTATTCTTATTCTTTGCGCATTCTATCTTGCGGTCATGGAAACGGCGTTTGCTTCCGTATCCAAGTCCAAAATCAAGGCGCTGGCGGAAAAGGGAAATACGCGCGCAGAGACAGCGCTGTATATTCTCGACAATTTTGATCGGGCAATAACCACGATTCTCATCGGAACCAATATTGTTCATATCGCCGCAGCAACGGTGGTAACGCTGAACGTTACCCGCCTCTGGGGCATCGGGGCAGTCAGTATTTCGACCATCATAACCACTTTGGCTGTTTTTTTCTTTGGTGAAATGCTCCCCAAAAGCATCGCCAGAAAGTACAGCGAGCGCTTTTCGCTTGCCTGTGCCGGACCGCTCAAGGCGCTGATGGTCATCCTGAAGCCGGTTTCTTCCCTGCTGACGATGATCGGCAACTTTGCCGCTTCCCTTTCCAATAACAACGGCGAGCTCTCCGTTACTGAGGACGAGCTTTACGATATCATTGAAGATCTTACCGAAGAAGGAATACTCGATGAGGATCAAGGCGACCTGATCTCTTCTGCCTTGCAGTTCCGCGAAGTAACTGCCGAGAGCATCCTTACCAGCCGCATCGACGTTGCGGCGATCGATATCGAAATGGATCCGGAGGAGATCATGACAGTCATCAAGTCTGCCAATCATTCCCGCCTGCCGGTCTATCAGGATACGATCGACCATGTCGTCGGCATCCTTCATATCCGCAAATATATGAAAGCCTATCTGTCCGGCAAGGACATGCAGGATATCACACCCTTGCTCGATGAACCGCTCTTCATCCACCAGTCCGCCAAGATCGACGATCTGCTGAAGATGATGTCCGCCAAGAAGACCAACGTCGCCATCGTCACCGACAACTACGGCGGCACGCTCGGCGTCGTTTCCGTTGAAGACATCCTTGAAGAACTCGTCGGCGAGATCTGGGACGAGGATGACAAGGCGGTCGAGAATATCACGAAGATCGCTGACAACGTATACAGCGTAAGTGCGGATGAGCTGCTCATCAGCGTGCTCGACGAACTTGATATCGATTATTCGGAAGAGACCGGCGAAGAACTGGAAAACAAACTGATCAGCGAGATCTGCTACGAGAACTTTACGAAGATCCCGCAGGAAGGCGATCACTTCAAATATCTGAATACGGAGATCGAGATCGAGACGATGCAGCAGAACCGTATCGTCCGGGTCAAACTGACGGTCCTTCCGGAAGAGAAAGGAGAACAGGCATGAACGAGAATGAATTAATGCTTCCGATCCTTCTGATCGGTATCGTTGTCTGTGTCGCCGGCTCCGCCTTCTTCTCCGCCAGCGAGATGTCCTTCTCCTCCGCCAACAAGATCCGTCTTGAGAACAGTGCGGATGAAGGCGACGAAAAAGCGAAGAAAGCCTTCTGGATCACCGAGCATTTCGACGACGCTCTCTCTACGATCCTGGTCGGCAACAACCTGGTCAATATCGCCGCGTCTTCGATCGGCAGTATCATCATCCTGCTGACACTGGGTGAGAAATACGCCTGGGTCTCCACGCTGGTCATCACGATCCTGGTCATCATCTTCGGCGAGACCATCCCGAAGATCAGCGCCAAGCGCAACGCCACATCCAAGGCGATCGGCTTTGCCCCCTTCACCCGTTTCCTGATGTTCATCCTGCGTCCGGTCACTGCGCTCGTCGTATTCCTGGTCAATCTCATCACCCGCTCTCTGAAAGGTGAAGAGGAAGATGAAGATGCGAAAGTCGATGAACTGCATTCGATCATCGATACCGCAGAAGATGAAAACGTTCTGGATGAGGACGAGTCCGAACTGATCAACGCAGCGATCGATTTCGGCGACATCTCCGTTTCCGAAGTCATGACTGCCCGTGTCGACCTCGTTGCGATCGATATCGATGACGAGCGTGAGGAGATCATGAATACAGTCCTGGATTCCGGTTTCTCCCGTATCCCGGTCTATGAAGACAGCATCGACAACATCATCGGTATCCTGTCGGTCAATCATTTCCTGAAAGCTTCGATCGATGATCCGGATGTCGACATCCGTTCACTGATGATGCCTCCGATCTTCGTCTATAAAACGATGAAGCTTCCGGACGCGCTGGCATCCTTCCGTTCCAAACAGCAGCACCTGGCGATCGTTACCGATGAATACGGCGGCACCATGGGCGTTGTTTCCCTGGAAGACATCATGGAAGAACTCGTCGGCGATATCTGGGATGAAACAGATGAAGTCGAGAATGAGATCGTTGCCCGCAGCGAAGATGAATTCGAAGTCGACGGCGACATGCTGCTGGAAGAGCTCTGGGATACCCTGGAACTGAATCTGGCAGACCTGGACGAGATCGAAAGCGAGACCGTCGGCGGCTGGTGCATCGAGACGCTGGACTGCTTCCCGGAAAACGGCCAGAGCTTCACCTACGATGACTATACGATCATCGTTCAGGAAGCGGATGACCGCCGGGTCAAGAAGGTCCTGATCAAGCGCACGACCCCTTCCGAGGATTAACTGCTGCGGCCCCCCTTCTGAGCTTCAGAAAATACTGCATAATCAGATCCTGTTTCAAGACCGAAGCAGGATCTTTTCTTTTGGTCATGAGTTTTGCCGAAAGACACAAAACTGTATAATGATATCAGAAGCACCTGTCCGCTCTTTTTGAATCATCATCTACAGGAGACCGATATGCGAGAATTAGTGAATGATCCTTTTTATGAAACGATAAGGAATTACAAAAACTGCGTCATCGACTACTGCCTTATCGAAGACGATACGCCGTATCAGGGATACCGTTCGCATAAGGACGCTATACTGTTCGCGATGCTGAAAGTGATTGAAAGGTATATCGATGAGCAGTTAAGATCAGAGGTACTTTACGCCAGAAAAGTCCAGGACGAACCGTTCCTGTGGAATCTGGATATAGGGAAAGCAAAAGCGCATTTGATCGATCCGGAACAGCTGCTTCATGTACCGGTGATAGTGCGTACAGACCGCATCGGCCAGCGCTTCTACGACTGCGGCTATCCGGATCACTTAAAAGGAGAACAGATACCCTACTGGTATGCATTCTGGGAGACGCCGCATACATCCGGATACGGACCGGATGAGTTCCGCAAGGTCAACTCCGTTTTATTCCCGAAAGGAACGGATGAGCTTGAAGTATATGAATGGTCAACAGACTGGTCGAATTATTTTGATGACGGCCATGAATGGTGGGGAGCCGCTTGCTGGAGCGTATACGACAAGCGCATGAACAGATACGTCGTCATCATGGCTGCTACAACCGACTGATAAATCGCAGTTCTCCTAAGAACGGAAGAATTTAGTAAAAAAGGAAGCATTAAGCTTCCTTTGTGTATTTATTGAACCAGTCAGTGATCTCCTGCAGTCTTCTGAGACGGTGCTGCGGTTTGCCTGAGCGGGATAATTCGTGGTTCTCTCCGTGGAAAATGACCATTCGTGTATCTACCCCTCTTACCGCCAGCGCCTGCATCATCTGCATGCCTTCCGGCAGCGGACAGCGGTAGTCCTGGTCGGAATGGATAAAGAGCGTGGGCGTTTTCACATTGTCAGCGTACTTGAGCGGAGAATGCTCCCAGAGGATATCCGTGTCTTTAAAAAGATCTTTGGCACCGCACTGATCCGGACCGAAATGCGGACCGATATCCGAGATAAAGGAGAATGAGACCCAGTTGGAGATGGATCGCTGGCTGGCTGCGCAGCAGAAGCGGTCGGTATGTCCGATGATCCAGTTGGTCATGAATCCGCCGTAGGAGCCGCCGGTCTCACAGACACGCTTGGGATCGATCGCCGGGTATGCTTTAAGAACAGCATCCGTGAAATCCATCAGGTTCTGATAATCGGTATATCCGTAATCGCCGCGAATATCCGCAAAGGCATCGCCACGTCCGTCGGAACCCTTGATGTTCGTAAAGAAGACAAAATAGCCTTCCGAAGCCCAGACCTGCATTTCATGGAAGAAAGCTTCACCGTAAACAGCACGCGGGCCGCCGTGAACGTCCAGGACTGCCGGATACTTCTTTGATTCGTCATAATCTTTCGGAAGCAGCACCCAGCCATGCAGAGAAAGCTCGCCGGAAGTGTAATCGATCCTCTGCGGCCGGGCGATGTATTTCTCTTTTAAAAGCTCTTCATTGAAAGATGTCTTCTGTGTTGCATTGCTGCCGTCATTATCCATGACCGAGATCTCTGCCAAACGGTCTGCTTTCACAGAAACAAAAGCGATCTTTTCGCCGACATCGAAGAAAGAGAGTATGCCCGGCTGATCATATAAAACGGTCTTCTGCCAGTTCGCGTCGAACTTCCAGAGCTCGGAATGATCTTCTCTGGTAGCGATCGTATACCAGGCGTCTTTTTTGTGGACGCTCTGCTTCCCGCCGCCCAGCATGATATCGGTCGCCGCGGAATTGCGCAGGCTGATCTCCGGCTTAAGGATGAACTCCAGTTTTTTCTCTTTTACGCGGTATACGGCATCCGTTTCATTGACGCCGTATTCCTTGCCCTGGGAAGCTCTCACATAGAGCTCTCCGCCAAGGAAAAAGGGATCCTGCACAGACCAGCCGTCTTCGCCGAAAAGGACTTTGGATTTTGATCCAGCAAGATCATATTCAAAGAGACGGTTGTATAAACCGCTGTATTCTCTGAATTCTTCACCGACATAGATGACCTTCTCCCCTTCCGTGATCCAGCTTTCAACATTGAAATACGGGTCAGTCAGCCGGGTGATCTTCATCTCCGGTCCCGTCTCTATCGTAAACAGAGCCGTTCTGTTTCCGTTGGTAAAACCGGCGCCGTTGAACCAGTAAGGAACTTCATCGACGACCTGATAATCCGCGTTCTTTTTCTTTTCTTCCAGTTTCTTTTTCCTGTCTTCTTCGCTGTCGCGGTATGCGTCCGGATCGTTCTTATCGATCGTGGCAGATGTCACATAAAGACCTTCCCGGACTTTCTCAAATTTCCCGGCAGCGAAAGGAAGTTTCAGCCAGAGCTGTGCCTCGCCGCCTTTTAATGAAAGCTTCCAGATCCCGTTGAGTCCTTCCTCCTCTTCAAGGGGGCGGGTGATCAAAAGCGTTTCCGCATCTTCCCAGCACAAGAGCCGGCTCTTTCCGCCGGAAGTAAAGGGAACCGGACCGTCATCCTTCAGCAGCCAGACGTCCCTTTCATAATCATTCTTTTCCTCGTTTGCTTTCGCAAGTACGAAAGCCGGTGTTTTCCCGTCCGGGGAATACTGCAGATTTTCAATGAAACAGATCTTCAGCAGATCCCTGATCTCAATCTTTTCCATATGCACTCCTTATTGCGATCAAATAGCTTAACTGCATTGTATCCCGTTTTTCCTGCCTGTTTCAATGAAGCGCCCGTATATCCGTTTCATGCAGCCAAACAGGATCCCTTGCAGTCATCGATAGCGGAATATTAAAAGCTCCCTTTCGGGAGCTTTCGTTCATTTATCTTGTCTTGAAGAAATCCGGGATGTCGTTGTCTTCGTTCTCTTTGGAGATGATGACTTCCGGTTTCAGACGGTCGTTCTCTTCGACCTCACGCTGCTTTCTGGAAACAACGGTGGAAGTCTGCGGAGCGGAATGATCCGGGAGATCGAAGCCGGTCGCGATGACGGTAACGATGATGTTTTCTCCGATATCGTCGTTGATGGCGACACCGTAGATAATATCGATATCGTTGCCTGCTGCTTCACGGATATAATCGACTGCGATCGAGGAATCGTAGATCGTGATGTTCGGACCGCCGGTAACGTTGACGATCGCGGATTTTGCACCGGTGATCTGAGCTTCCAGAAGAGGAGACTGGATCGCTTTGGCAGCAGCTTCCTTCGCCTTGTTTTCACCCTGCGCCATACCGATACCGATCAATGCGGTTCCCTTGCCGGCCATGACTGTGCGGATGTCCGCGAAGTCCAGGTTGATGAATGCCGGAACAGCGATCAGGTCGGTGATGGTCTGAACGCCCTGACGGAGGACATTGTCCGCTTCACGGAAGCTGTCCTGCATCGGGATCTTGCCGATCACGCTTAACAGCTGGTTGTTGGAGACGATGATCAGAGAGTCAACGTATTCCTTTAACTGTTCAAGACCGACGTTTGCCTGGTCCATACGCTTGCGGCCTTCAAAGCTGAACGGCTTGGTAACGATACCGACCGTTAATGCGCCGGATTCCTTCGCGATACGCGCGAAGATCGGAGCAGCGCCTGTACCTGTGCCGCCGCCCATACCGGCTGTGATGAAGACCATATCCGCATCGTTCATCGCCTCGCGGATCTCATCCTCGGATTCTTCGGCAGCCTTGCGTCCGACTTCCGGATCCGCACCGGCACCTAAACCTTTTGTAGTGGTTTTACCAAGAATGATCTTATTTTTACATGTCGAAGAATTCAGGCTCTGAACATCGGTGTTGCAGATATAGAAATCAACGCCCTTAACACCGTCAGTGACCATGCGGTTGACTGCGTTGCAGCCGGCGCCGCCGATACCGAAGACCTTGATTCTGGCGACAGTTCTGAATTCGTATTTCTCGCTCATGGATTACTCCTCCTCTTTCCTTTTGCTCATTTCGAACAGACCTCTTATCTTACTGGTCAGTGTTTCCGCTTCCACATCGTCGCTCTTGCTGCTGATCACTTTTTCCAGCTCCATGAGATCGACACTGCTCTTTTCATCGCCCTTCAGCAACGCGGTGTCGCGGTATGCGAAGAAGGCGCCGTAGAGTGCGGTCAGTGCGGAATCACGCACACCGATCGTATCCGGGAAATAAGGTTTTACACTGATTTCAAGCTTATTCTGTAATTGCTGCAGCAGAGACTGCATGGAAGCACCGTTTCCGGTAACGATGATCGAAGTCGGACCGCTCTTGAGGATCGGTTCGGACATCATCGCGATCTTGTCGATGTATTCGTTCAGTTTTGGCTCGATGCACTCGCTGAGATCCTTTTCGTTGATCGAATAGTTCTCCTTGCCGTTCTTGTTCCAGACATAGACTGCATCGTCGCGGTATTCGCCGCCGTAGGATGTGTTGTATTTGATCAGCCGTCTGACCGTCGGATACGGGAGACCGTATTTCTCGACGACCGCGCCGGCCATGCCGTTCAGGCCCTCGAAGACTGTCTCGCAGGAGATCAGTTTGCCCTTCGACAGAAGGCTCAGGACGGTGGATGTATCGTTGATGTTCAAGAGGATCAGATTGCGGTTCAGGGTGCGCTCGAACAGCGCCGCTTCCTTGCCGATCGCGTAGGAGTCGAGACAGACATCCATGATCTTCAGTTCGCATTCATCCAGCAGCGCCGCATATTCGAAGGCGATCTTCTTGTCTGCGCAGAGCAGATCGATATCAACGGCGAATTCATCACAGACTTCCTTCTCCGGCAGTCTGCGGTAAGAGATGCCGTTGACGATATAGCGGATGATGCTGGCATTGATGATCAGGACGTCGCTGTCGACCGGGGTCCGCATCGTCTGGGAGAGCGCATAGGCGATATCCTCTTTGGACAGGAAGCCGTGTTTCGTCGGCAGCGTGACTTTCAGCGGGTAGCGTCTCATATTGATCGAAGGGATCAGCAGGATGACCTGCTCGACCTTCGCTCCAAGCATCTTGGAAGTGTTCTCAAGGACCTTCTGCAGCGCTTCTTTGACTTTGTCATGATCGGTAATACGGCAATTGGTCAGGCCATCACATGTGACGCGTTCCAGCTTGATCACATTGAAACGAGTATTGAAGTACTCACCTACCAGTAATCTGATTTCGTTTTCTGAAAATTCCAGACTTGCGTATATTTGCTTCATACCATTCTCCAAAACTTATATAAATTTTAACATAATCTTTTATAAGAAACCACTTTCATTTGTACTTCTTTTTCTTGCATTCGCACATCGATTATGCTAAAGTAATTAAGCGTAAATGACCGATTGAAAGGGGGTTTGGCGAATGTCTAAAGTATGCATGATTACCGGTAAAGGACCTCTGTCCGGAAATAACCGTTCACATTCACTGCGCGCTACGCGCCGTAAATGGGATGTAAATCTTCAGAAGGTAACGTTAATGGTCGACGGTAAACCACAGAAGGTTCGTATTTCCACCCGCGCACTGAGAACATTAAAGAAGGCTGCGAAAGCGGCATAAAAAAGAGTCTGTGATCACAGACTTTCTTTTTTTATTCAGCTTCTTTCAGGCTCCGGATATTCGCTTCCATATCGCCCTTGAAGACGAAACTGCCGGCTACCAGCACATCGGTGCCGCAGGAAACGAGTTTCCCGGCATTAGCGGAATTGACGCCGCCGTCCACTTCGATCTTGTAACCAAGATCTTTTTCTTTGCGCAGATCCGCCAGTTCACGGATCTTGTCATAGGAATGCTCGATAAAGGACTGTCCGCCGAAACCCGGTTCGACCGACATGACAAGCACGAGATCAACCTGGTCGAGATACGGCTCCAGAACACTGACTTCGGTCTTCGGTTTGATGGAGATGCCGCATTTGCAGCCGTTGGCATGGATCTTTTCGATCAGTGCCGGGATCTTTTCCTCCTCGACTGCTTCGTAGTGGAACGTGATCTGATCCGCCCCTGCCTTCATGAAGACATCGGCG
>JAEEGL012803630.1_pt1 | contig 17299 bp, 16 predicted proteins | sample 9134231 | NCBI WGS metagenome assembly JAEEGL01 (sample SAMN16246548, study PRJNA631951) | gut metagenome | biome: gut microbiome; feature: rumen; material: fiber-attached | host: Bos | place: Iran: Karaj | collected 2018-10
ACGAGCAGACCGTGGTACTTGCGCGTGTTACAATCTACGAGTGTAGAAGCACTATAGGCGCCAGAACGGTTTGTCCGTAGCAATTCACGACGGAGCGACTCCTCCAAATTGGTCATCACCGCTTTTTCAAATCGTAAATAACTCATAGTTCCTTATTTCAGTTTTTTCAATTATGTTTTAGGAATTTTATTTTTCCCCAAAGTTAGGCATTTTTTGCGGGACTACAAAATAAAACGGGCTTTTTTTTTCAAAAATGCCCGTTTTTTCTATAAAATCGTCTAATTTTAGTCAGGAATGAGGAAATTTATGACCTCCTGCTCAACAGTAATGCGATAAGAGCCCTTTGGTGTACCAAGCAGTCGCCCGTCCACTCCGACCAGTGCATGTTTGGCTTCTTCAACCCTCACTTCACGGGTACGATAGGGATGCACGGCACTATGATTGAGGAAACGTCCCGTCACCAGAAGCCACAAGCCAGCAAACACTTGCATGATCTCCGTATGGTAGATCATCGACACATCAAGCATGCCGTTATACGGCACAGCACTCGGTGTCTGCCCGTAACCCGGACCACTCCCCACACACATCGTCATCACCTTGCGGTTCACCTCGTCACTATTGATAATGACATGCATCTTGTAGTCCATGCGGTGGAATATCATCAGGAATATTGACACGATGAACGAGAGCGTTTTCGAGCCCAACAACGAACGAGTCTGACGGCGGAGGTTCATGATGTCGGCAATCAATCCGATATTCACACAGTTCAGGAAGTAGCGACGGCATTGTTCACCCTGCTTATTCTGATAACGGATACACCCCAGGTCGATAGTGCGAACACGATGCTTGATAAGCCAATCGACCGTCTGTTCCAGATTACCTTCTTTAAAGTCCCAATAGCGTGCAAAGTCGTTAAGCAATCCGTTAGGAATCACGCCAAGTGCTATCTCGTCACGCACCTGTTTCTCCTCGTTCATCAGACAGTTGACAGCATCGTTCAAGGCCGAGTCACCACCCATAATGATTATGGTCTTATAGCCATTATGAATCAGCATGGTGACCAGTCGTTCCACACTGTCACTCGACTCACTCTGCACGAAATCGTACTGCACGCCACGCTCATCCAGCACATGTTGAATCTTTTCACGTTGTTTCGTGCCTTTACCTTTAGGACAATACAAAATGCCCCACCTGTTATTCGCTTCGCTCATAAATGAGAAATTAGAAATGAGTAATTAGTAATGATGATTACACCTGCCATAACTTCAGAATTTCCTTTACCTTCTCGTCCATTGGCAACAAGGCATCAATCCAGTGGATGGCGAAGCCCCGGCGCTCCATGCCCCGAAACCACGTCATCTGACGCTTGGCAAACTGATGGATAGCAATTTCCAAACGCGTATACATCTCATCGTACGTTGTCTTCCCTATAATATACTCCGTCAGAAACTTATATTCCAATCCGTAATAGATGAGGTCTTCAGCAGGAATACCCTCAGCCAACAGTCCTTTGACTTCGTCAATCATCCCTTCCTCCAAGCGTGCTTTCAGACGTCGCGTGATCTTCTCACGACGTGCCTCGCGATCAATATTAACACCGATAATCAGCGAGTCTACAGGAGGCAACTCACGACGAGGTGTAGGATGCTCGAGATTGTAGGTTTCTATTTCTATAGCACGAATGGCGCGCTGGCAGGAGTCTACGTCTGTCGTATTGTGCATCACGGTTCCTGTTTGTGATTTCAGAGCTTTAAGCAGCTCTGTGAGTTCTGCTAACGACTTACCTTCCAGACGATTGCGTAGTTCCGGATTCTGAGGAACGGGAGAGAGCTTATAGCCCTTGAGGACAGCCTCGATATAGAGTCCAGTACCACCACAGAGGATGGGCACCATTCCTCTACTCCTGATATCCTGATATGTATCAAAAAAATCCTGTTGGTATTCAAAGAGGTTATACTTGGTGCCTGGTTCCCGAATGTCTATAAGATGATAAGGAATGCTTAATTCTTCATCATTTATCGTAAGTCTGTAATCTGCCAAGTCCTTACCCGTTCCGATGTCCATCCGACGATATACCTGACGGGAGTCTGCAGAGATTATCTCACCCCCTATTTTCCATGCCAAAGCGGCTGCAAGAGGCGTTTTCCCGCTGGCTGTCGGACCGAGTATCGTTATCATCCGTTGCATTATAAATTATCAATATTCACGGTTCATCAGTTTGTGAAAAGCCTCCAACAGGTCTTACTCATCAGTGTCTCGCCAGTATGTGTTCAGCGGTTGTGCATCAGCAAACCTGTTGACAAAGGCACGCCCCTCATCTGCCGTTAAATCCTTATTGTCCAGTTTGCATCCGTCAATCTCGCCTTCCACTTCCATCATCTTGAAATGTTCTATCAGCTTACCATCCCTATAGCCGAAGATATCCGTAGCCCACGTAGCACCACCGGCAGGACCTGCGAACTTCAAGTAGGCAAGACCACCCTGCCACAATCTCAACGCCTTTCTCTTGGAATCTTCTACCTGTATCAGCTGTATCTTTCCGTTCTTGCGAATAAAGATGCCACCATACATCTCGTCCTTACTGGCCATGTGAATCCACTCTAAATCGTCGCCCATCCACACATGTGCCCACTTCGTCAGTTTGATGTCCTTGTGTGCTGAGGGGTCTTTCTGTTGGAACAACTTGTTCATCTCAGCGATATCAGTCTTCCAAACGGGAATCTCCTCATCATACATAGAATGGTAGCACTCGTACGTCTGCTCCTCCAGTTTTTCACCACGCGGATAGAGCATACCTACCTCAATGCTTTCTGGAGCCCCATGTACATAACACAGTTCCAGACCTTTAGGACCTTCAAAAGCAGCGATAATGTCATTGGGGAAGTATTCGCCGCCGTCATCAGCATTCCATGACGGACCCTCACCGGGGAATAGCGTACCTATCTGTTCCAACGTCCACACCGAGTCGCCCCTGCTCAGTACTTCCAAAGCCAATGCCTTCTTTATTTGTACATTATCCTCTCCAGGAAACTTGGGAGCATTCTTGTATTCGCCCGCGAACTGGATGGCACCATAGACGTAGTCGCCTTCGATATTACACATTCTCACCGAGCGAGCAACCTTCATACCATACTTCTTCTCCAGCTTTTTCACGACATCCTGCGGCATTTGCTTCTTGGAACTGTCGATGACCTTCAGTACCTTATGCGCCTGCAGGTATTCGTCGCAGACGATGACACCCATACCCCCCAAGTCAGAGGGAGCAAGCTTAGGATCTTCAAAAACATAGTGGGCACCTGGAGACGGTATCTCAACACGTCCATGAATCTCACCGCCATACATTTCCTCGCCATCAGGATTCTTCAACACCTCACCAGTGTACTTAATGGCAATAACGCTTTTATCATCTCGCAGCAAACTGGTATATTTGGCAGCATTGCGACGCAGCATATCCTGCAAGGCCCACGACCTGTAAACATGTGCATAATCCTGTTCGCCACAGTCTTCTGCTGAGGGTTCCTTGACGCTCATCCAATATACCACTTGCATGTGATCCTTGTCAAACATATAAAGGAACATGGGACGTGGAGCTGTGTCGGGCATTTCGGCCAGCACACTGTCAACAAAGACAGTGTCAGAGTCAGCACCTTCCGATACTGCACTCTGACCCTTATTTTTACAACTTATCATCACAGCCACCGCACAGATGGCCACAATCATCAACTTCTTCATATTGTCAAAGCTTCTTCACATACTACTCTGCGGGGACAGGAGCCGGTCCTGCACTCTTCGCCTTAGCCTTGGCAGCCAGTTCCTTCAGTTTGTCTTTGCCCTTGAAAGCAAATACCCAGACAAGGAAACCTGCCAGCACGAGCAGTGAGATGCCTAACAGCGGACGGTAGAACAGCCAAGCGATAGCGATGACGATGAGCGACCAAGCGACACCAACAACGGTGCAGACAAGTCCGACACCCCATCCGAAGATACCGGCAATGAAAGGCACTACTTTTAGGATGGTCTCAATGAATCCGAAGATACCCTTCAGGCCACCAACGACCATCAATACACCGATGATACGCAGAGCCCATGTCCACATACTGTTTTCATCCTTCGCTGCATCAATGATCTCGTCGCCACTCTTTTTTCCCATCACGAGGGTTTGAAAACGCTTGCCGTTCTTAGCCTTGAAAGGTTTAAAGCTGTCACCATCGACAACGGCCATAACGGTCACCTTGGCAGGCACAATCTTCTCAAAAGTTACACGTACGTCACCCACCTCAGGTGAGCCTGGTACACGACCGAAATAGAGCACATTGTTAGCTTGGTGGATATACTCCAGATCCCTTTTATTCTCTGCATTAGCAATAGCGTTGTTAATAGAATCATTCACAGCCTTAGCAGAATCTGAGACAGCAGCGGTCTCTGCGGGTTGCTCAACAGGCTGCTGCTTAACACCGTAGAAGCGCTCGTATGCGGTCTGCGTGTTCTTATTTAACTGTTTCAACAAGTCCTCAGCAATAGTCAAATCAAGACCTTCTCGCGATGAAATGCTGTGAATCAGACTCTCAGTCAGTTTATAGGCACCCCACGACACGTTCTCGGCATACTGCTCCTGTTCGTCTACTGTGCTCAGCACCATATTCTTGTTCTGATAAGCAGGATCCTTAAACTGGCCAGACTCAATGGGACGGCTCACCCACTCCTTCGAGTAAGTATAGGTTGTGGTGGTCACTTGCTTACCACCCAATTTGTCTTCTTTCTTTTCCTGCGCGTGCTCTACCCACTGATAGTACTCAACGCAACGACGTAGCGAGATAGCCTTAGCGCCGATGCCAAACTGCTGATCGCTCAGCGAGTCCTCGGTGGTAGCCAATGCCGTACCACAAATCAGCTCGCCTTCCAGCGAAGCATCCTTCTTGTTCGGATTCTCCATCTCAATGTAAGCATTGCCTGCCTCGTCGAGCATTTTCTCAGTCTTCACTGCACGACCTTCGTTCCACCACAGTACTGCTGTACCTACCAAGAACAGCAGGAAACCAGAACCAATCGCCTTAAACGAATTACCTACACGGGTACCATAACCCGTAGTTGTTACTTCTTGATAAGCCATAATTTCACGATACGCTTTGTTAGTTTTTTGGTTAATAATATTTGATTCACGGCACAAAAGTACGAAATAGTGTTCAAAATACAAAACAATTATTCATTTTTTTGTATCAATTCGTCAATTCCTGCCTGATTCCAACGTTATTCCAGACCTCAAAGGAATTACTTCACAGTGATGTGGACATTACGCTGCTTGATATTCTGACAATTGTTGAACACAGCATCGCTATTGGCAATGATATTGATGTTCTGCAGGCGAATGCCGTTGATGGGCATTTCGGGCAGACCATTGAACTCCATAGCGCGACCGGCACCGTTGCAGACGATGTTCTTGATGTCAATATAGCGGAAGATGGGGGTCTCCTCGGTGACAGGCTGCTTGGTCACGTTGTCGGGATTGTCGCCATCGGCCAGCATCTCGGCCACCGACTTGCCGCCATAGTACATATTAAAGGTAATGGCGTCAGTCTTGATGTCGGTCATCGAAATGTTGTCGATAAAGATGTTCTCGACGATACCGCCACGACCACGCGTTGACTTGAAGCGAAGACCTACGTCGGTACCTAAGAACTGGCAGTGCTCTACAAGAATATTACGGACACCGCCGCTCATCTCGGAACCGACCACAAAGCCACCATGACCGGCAAAGACGGTACAGCCATCGACCACCACATTCTCGCAGGGACGACCCCGCAGGCGTCCGTCCTTGTCCTTACCGCTCTTGATGCAGATGCCATCGTCGCCAGCATCGAACTTCGAGTTAACGATAAGGGCATTCTTGCACGACTCCAAATCGAGGGCGTCGCCATTCTGGGCGTATGCCGGATTACGGGCCAGCACATCGTCGAGAATAATGTTCTCGCACATCAGCGGATGGATGTTCCATGCGGGCGAATTCTGGAAGATAACGCCTTGCAAGAGCACATTCTTACAGTTGACCAGCGATACCATAACCGGACGCAGGAAACGACGGATTCGGTTCCACTCTTCCTCGGTAGAGGCCTTGGGGACATTCATGTTAGCGCTCTTCTCGGCATCAGCATACGCCTGATTGGGCACCCAGTAGTCTTTCTTTGACTCCACACCGCCTGGACGGGCCAACACTTCCTTCCACTGGCCTTCAGTCATCTTGCCCTTCTTGACAGGACGCCAGAACTGGCCGTTACCATCGATGACACCCTTGCCGGTGATGGAGATGTTCTCAGCACCATTGGCTGATAGAGGCGACTGACAGCGACGCGTGTCGAGCCCCTCAAACGAGGTCTTGACGACCGGATATAGCGTCTCGTCGCCAGAGAACTGGATGACCGCACCAACCTCGAGGTGGAGGTCAATGTTAGACTTGAGCACGATAGGACCCGTGAACCACACCCCCTGAGGCACTACCAAATGGCCACCACCCTTCTTCGACAGGGCAGCGATAGCCTTCTCAAAGGCCTTGGTGTTCAGGGTTACACCATCGCCAACGGCACCAAACTTGGTCAGGTTCACCGTATAGGCAGGGATAACGGGAGCGCTGACCTCTGGCATCTGGAACGGCAGCTTCTCCGTGTACTTCTTGTAGGGATTTTGTGCCTGAGCCGTGATAGCAACGGCCAGCATCAACATACAGATTAGTTTTTTCATACGCAGTTTGTTTTATATTATAAGGAATTCTCTATTTCCATTAGGGGAATCATAACGAAGTCGCGTTGGTGCATCAGCGGATGGGGAATCTTCAGGTCGGGCTCGTCAACAGTCTGGTCATCGTAGAGCAGGATGTCGATATCAATAGGTCTGTCGGCATAGTTGGCCTTTGGCTTTTGGCATTTGGCATTAGGCTTAGAGCCTACAGCCGAACTCTTTCGGGTTCGCCCCATGTCGCGTTCAATCTGTTGTGTTAATTGGAGCACCTCGCGCGGTGTCTTCATTGTTTCGCAGAGGATAACGGCATTCAGGAACTTGTGGTCAGACTCGAACCCCCACGGCTCCGTCTCGATAAACGACGACTGGCGGGTAACCAGCCCTACCCTGTCGCCTATCAAGCGGATGGCCCGTTCCAGGTTCTTTCTGCAATCGCCTAAGTTCGAACCCAATCCGAGATAAACCTGATGGTTAGTCATCCAGTATCAGCATACAGTCGCCATAACAACCGAACTTATAGCCATTGTCAACAGCTTTCTCATAGGCTTCCATCACGAGCTCATAGCCTCCGAAGGCAGCCGTCTCCATAAGCATCGTTGACTCCGAATGATAGAAGTTGGCCACCATAGAATCTGCCAGCTGGAAGTCGTAAGGCGGGAAGATGAACTTGTTGGTCCAACCGTCATAGGGCTTCATCTGACTGTCGGTACCCACAGACGACTCGACGGCACGCATGGTACTGACCCCCACTACACACACATGATGGCCCTCACTCTTAGCTTTGTTGACCACCTCGCAGGCATCATTGCCAATCACAATCTGCTCGGAGCCCATCTTATGCTTAGTCAAGTCCTCCACCTCGATAGGGTCGAAGCAGCCTAAGCTGCAATGTACGGTGATGAAGCCGAAATTGACACCATAGATTTCCAGACGCTTCATCAGCTCACGGCTGAAGTGCATGCCTGAAGCAGGAGCGGTGACAGCACCCTCGTGGCGGGCAAAGATGGTCTGGAAGTTCTCGGTATCGTCGGGAGTAGGATCACGACGGTCAATGATATAGTGCGGGATAGGTGCCGAACCCAAGGAGTATAGTTCACGTTTGAACTCGTCATGCGGACAGTCGTAGAGGAAACGTAACGTACGTCCGCGACTGGTGGTGTTGTCGATGACCTCGGCCACCATTGGGCCATCCTCTTCGAAGAACAGTTTGTTGCCGATACGTATCTTGCGGGCTGGCTCTACCAGCACGTCCCACAGCCGCAACTCTGCATTGAGCTCACGCAACAGGAATACCTCAATCTTAGCATCGGTTTTCTCCTTGGTGCCATAGAGACGGGCAGGGAACACCTTCGAATCGTTGAGCAGCATGGCATCGCCCTCGCCGAAGTAGTTGATGATGTCGCGGAACTGGATAAACTGGTCGGTGGCATTGCCTTCGTCATCGGTCTTATACATATCGATGGTCTGACTCTTGCGGTGCAGCACCATCATGCGACACTCATCGCGACGGTACACTTTCTCGACGGTACCGTCTTCGTTTTCAAACACCTTGTGAGGAGGCTCCAAAGCAATCAGCTCTTCGGGTAACTTGAATCTAAATTGTGATAGTTTCATCCTATATTATTGTTTTTTTCGTTATTTCGACATTTCGACGTTTCGTTATTCCGAGATTTCGACCTCTTGCTGTTCCAGCCAGTCAGGAAAGTCGTCGAGGGTAATGCAGTCGTCGATGCTGACATCGCCCAGTCGGGTACGACAGAGGGCTGTCAGATAGGCACCACTGTTCAGGGCGCGCCCGATGTCGCGGGCCAGCGAACGGATGTAAGTACCCTTGCCGCAACTGACGCGGATGCTCATCTGCATCAGTTCAGGGTCGAAGGCCGTCAGTTCCAACTCATCAATACGTATGGTCTTGGGGCTCAGTTCTACCTCGATGCCCTTTCGCTTCAGTTCGTAGGCACGGTCACCGCCTATCTTGCAGGCCGAATACTGAGGGGGTACCTGCTGAATCTCGCCGACAAAATCGGTGAGAACCCGTTCAATCAAGTCTCGTGTAATATGCTCGGTGGGATAGGTAGCGTTCACATCGTGCTCCATATCGTAGCTGGGTGTCGTAGCACCGAGTTGTAGGGTTGCAGTGTACTCCTTGCTGTTCATCTGCAGGCGTTCTATCTCCTTGGTTTTCTTGCCCGTACAGAGTATGAGCACCCCAGTGGCCAGAGGGTCGAGCGTTCCGGCATGACCAATCTTCACGCGACGTACGCCCACCTTTTTACTTACACGCGTGCGCACGAAAGCCAAAGCACCGAATGACGACATGCGGTACGGTTTGTTGATATATATGAATTCGCCCTCTATGAAGTTCATTTAGTCGACCATTGCTAATGAGTGACCTGTGAGCAGCAAGACGAGAATGATGCCGCCCACAATGATGCGATAGTAACCGAAGGCCTTGAAACCGTATTTAGTCAGGAAAGCCACAAACCATTTCATAGCCAGCAGAGCCACAATAAATGCTACCACACAGCCCAGTATAAGCATCGTGATGTTATGAGGTGTAGCCCATGCGGCATCTTCCTTCAGCAGGTCGAGCAGGTCGAGCAAGGTGGCACCGGCCATCGTGGGCACTGCCAAGAAGAATGAGAACTCTGCAGCACGCTGACGGGTCAGGCCCTGCGTCATACCACCGACGATGGTGGCCATCGAGCGCGACACACCGGGAATCACAGAGATACACTGATAAAGGCCAATCTTAAAGGCTCGCTTTTCATTCATCTTGTTGGCATCGCTGCCTTTATTGAACAACTTGTCGCAGAACAGCATGAACACACCGCCCACCACCAGCATGATGGCTACAACCAACACTGAATCGAGCAACCAGTCGAGCAAGCCCGACTTCTTAGCCAGCAAGCCGATAACCACAGCAGGCAGCACACCCACGATAAGCAACCAGTAGAAATAATACTTATGCTTCAGCTTTTGCCACCAGGAAAAGGTTGTGGGAACTGGAGAGTTATCGAACTGAAAGAATCGATTCCAGTAGAGGCACACCACCGACAGGATAGCACCAAACTGGATGATGAACGTGAAAGCATGCACGAAAGGATCGCCCTGCTGAATGCCTAACAGGTTCTGCGTAATAATCATATGACCCGTAGAAGAGACCGGCAAGAACTCTGTCAATCCCTCAACAATAGCAATGATAACGGTCTCAATCCACGTCATGCACCTACCTCCTTGTTGTTTTCGGCAGGCTCCTGAGCCTCACCCTTCGAACGATGAATCACCGCATAAATCATAGAAACAAAGCCTAAAAGGCAGAGTACCGGTGCCACTTTAATACGACGGGCACTGAAAATGTCGGGGTTGTAGGCCGTATCCGTTGAACCGCTGCCGCTCATCAGCAGGAAGCCGATTATCACCACAGCCATTCCCACTGCCAGCAGGATGTAGTTCAGACGACCAAACGCAAATTCTCTTTTATCCATATATATGTTTATAATGTGTTATTCGTAATTAAATCTTGTACAACTCGCCCGCCGTCATCTTCAGGAACTTGTTGACAGCCAGCCAAGCACATAGTGCCGTTATCACAATGCCGAACAACAGTACTGCACCGGCAGTAATAGCCAGCACCGGCCACGTAACCACATCCTTAATGCCGGGATCGGTCAGGAACAGTCCATAGACACATACACCCAACACACAGATGGCCAGAATGGCAGCTATCACACCAATCCAGACGGCCTGTTTGAGGAACGGACGGCGAATAAAGCTCCACGAGGCACCCACCAGCTTCATGGTGTGAATCACGAAACGACGGGCATAGACACTAAGACGAACGGTATTGCTGATAAGCGAGAAAGACACGAACGTCAGTAATACCGCTAAAACCAACAGCACAACACTCACACGACTGATGTTGCGGTTCACCTTATCCATCAGGTCTTCCATATAGTTGATGTCGCTCACGCGTTCGTCCTTCCGCAGCTCCTTCGTAATCCATTTCAGTGAGTCACGATTGGCATAGTCCGACTTCAGCTGCACCTCCAACGTAGCGGAAAAGGGGTTAAAGCCTAAGAACTCCGACGGGTCGCTACCCAACTCCTTCACCTGTTCGCGCTGAGCCTGTTCCTTGCTGATATAATCGATATTGCGGCTGTACGGACGGTGATACAGGTCACGACACATGAGGTGAGCGTCGTTCACCGTCAACGAATCCTTCAGTATGACCGTCACAATCATGTTCTCCTTCATGTGGTCTGACAAATTGCGGGCCGACAGAACCGAGAACACAACCATGCCAAGCAGAATGAGTACCATTGTTGTGCTTATACATAACGTCACCACCTGCATACCTCGACGGTTGCGGGGGCTTTTTCTTTTTTTTGTCATAATATCATTTAGACGTAATACACCTAATTTCGTGCCAAAGACAGCGCAAACCGAATGCAATAAGCAAACTTATTGCTGAGGTGAAGCCTGTTCTCGCACACTTTTGTGTGCAAAGGTAATAAATAAAGTGAAAAGTGAAAAGTGAAAAGTGAAAAATTTTTGTTTTTTCACATAAAAAGTGTAACTTTGTCGCCAATATGAGTACCATTATCTATCCATCGCCCATTTTCGGGCCCGTTCACAGCCGCCGATTAGGCATTTCGCTTGGCATTAACCTGATGCCTGCCGACGGCAAGGTGTGCAGTTTCGACTGTATCTATTGCGAGTGCGGTTTCAATGCCGACCATCGCCCCACCCTTTCTGTTCCCAAACGTGACGAGGTTGCCCGGAAACTGGAACAGGCCTTGCAGCGCATGACTGCCGAAGGACAGTTGCCCGACGTGCTGACCTTTGCCGGCAACGGGGAGCCAACCTGTCATCCGCATTTCGCTGAAATCATCGGCGACACTATCCGTCTGCGCATCCAGTACTGCCCGCAGGCCAAGGTCTGCGTGCTCTCAAACTCGACCATGATACACCGCCAACAGGTACACAATGCCCTAATGCTGGTCGACGACAACATCCTGAAGCTCGATACCGTCGATAGCGCCTACATCAATAAGGTGGACCGCCCCAATGGTCAGTATGATGTCAATGCCATCATCGAGCGTATGAAAGCTTTCAACGGGCACATCATCATCCAGACGATGTTTATGCGCGGCGAGTATAAAGGCGAAAGCGTTGACAACACCACTGAGGCCTTTGTAGTGCCCTGGCTTGAAGCCGTCAAGCAAATTAAGCCCCAGCAGGTAATGGTCTACACCATTGACCGCGAGACGCCTGCGCAAGGGCTTGCAAAAGCCAGCCACGAACAGCTTGACGCCATCCGCGACCGTGTGATAGCTGCCGGCATCCCCTGTACGGCCAGCTACTAATCGGAAATTCTCAATTAAATTTGGAATTTCACTCACTTATTCGTACCTTTGCAGTCGGAAATGGACAAAATACGTGTAACAAATTTCATACTGGCACTCATAGCATTGGTATTAGCCGTGCTCTGCGTGCTAAGTATTACGGGTTAACAAGAAGGCATGACAACGAACGAACAGAGCAATACGCTGCGCAGACTCGTGATAAGAGTGGGGAAAGGCAGTCTGATATTTAGCACAACCGCCGAGCAGGGGCAGGTGGTAATGGAACAATATCCCGTCAACAGCAGCATCACGATGGCCGCCAACCTGCGCGAAGCACTGCGCACCAGCACCATCTTGAACAGCCAATACCAACGCACGCTGGTGATGGTGGACTCACCCGTGCTAATGGTGCCTACCGACCTGTTTAACGAAAAAGAGAAAGCGACATTGTACTTCCATGCCTTCACCCCTTCTTCTGAGGGTCAGGGAGAGGCTCGTCAAGCCATCATGCATACTGTATTACCCGACCTGAGCAGTGTAGCGCTGTTCCCCATCGACAAAGACTTGTTGGCTGTCATCAACGACCGTCTGAACCAACCCAGCATCATTGCCGCAATGGCTCCCGTATGGCGTCACATGCACCAACGCAGCTACACAGGTACGCACCAGAAACTGTATGGCTATTTTCACGACCGGCACTTAGAGGTGTTCAGCTTTGGCAATAACCGTTTCAAGTTCTGCAACTCGTATACCGTGAACAACAGTAACAACGCGCTCTACTATCTGCTAAGCGTATGGAAGCAATTAGGTCTGGTACCCGAGCACGACGAACTGCACTTAGTGGGCGACATGCCCGACGATGAGGCACTGATGAACGAGGCCCGCCAATTTGTGAAGCGCGTATTCTACATTAATCCATCGGGCGAGTTCAACCGGGCACCGGTCACGCAGATTGCCGGCATGCCCTACGATTTAATGACCTTATACGTAAAAGGAAGGTAATAACTGGATATTAAGAGGTGAGAATCATAACGGGAAAATATAAGGGAAGACACTTCGACATACCGCGCTCGTTCAAGGCACGGCCAACTACAGACTTTGCCAAAGAGAACATCTTTAATGTGCTGATACAGTATGTCGGCTTCGACGGTGCCACAGCCCTCGACCTGTTCTCAGGAACAGGTAGTATATCTCTGGAACTGCTGTCGCGCGGATGCTGTCAAGTGGTCAGCGTCGAGTTGGATCGTGACCATCATCGATTCATACAGGAATGCATTCATAAGCTAACAGCCAAAAGCCAAGAGCCAAAAGCCGACATCATCCCCATCCGGGGTGATGTTTTCCGGTTCCTGAAATCGTGCAAGCAGCAGTTCGACCTCATCTTTGCCGACCCGCCTTACGCCCTGAAGGAACTGACGACCCTGCCCGACATCATATTTGAGAAACAATTGCTAACGGACGATGGCATCTTCGTGCTGGAACACGGCAAGGATCACGACTTCAGTAAGCACCCCCGCTTCAAGGAACACCGTCAGTATGGCAGTGTAAACTTTTCTATCTTCACAACAACGGTGACACCAGGCGGGTGAAGCTCTCCAAAAGGCGTGCATAGAACTTAGGATGCAAGCGGTTGGGGACATCGTCCAACAACACCGAATGCGACTGGTCGTCGAGGAAAACCTTCTTGAGGCGAAGGGCGGTACCCTCGTCGTAGATAAACACGTTGGCCTCAAAATTATTCTCCAACGAGCGGAAATCGACATTCGTAGAGCCACACGACACCAGTGAATCGTCGGATATCAGCAGCTTGGAATGCAGGAAGCCCGGTTCGTAGAGACTGACGCGGGCACCAGCCTCATAGATTTCACGCAGATAGGAGCGTGATGCCCAATCCGTAAATTGCGCATCGGAATGCAGCGGACACATCACCCGCACATCGACACCAGCCAAAGCTGCCGTCTTGAGGGCAAAGAGGATGGGTTCGTTAGGCAGGAAGTAAGGCGTTTCGATGTAGATGTAACGACGGGCAGCAAGGATGATGCGCACGAAACCCTGCATAATTTCAGGATAGCGCGCCATAGGGCCGCTGGTAACGACTTGGGCTATGGGCGACTGACGACTGACTCTTGGCTATTGGCCAACAGCTAAGGACCTACTGCTGATAGCAGGATAATACACACGATCGGTAATGAGGGTATGGTCGACAAAATACCAGTCGACCAAGAAGGCACGCTGGAGGGCATAAACCACACCACCCTGTAATCGCAGCATCGTGTCGCGCCACTTGACTGACAGGTAACGACGGGCTATGTTCATGCCGCCGATATAGCCTATACGCCCATCAATGACGATGATTTTGCGGTGGTTGCGATAGTTGGCCTTACTGGTGAACGACGGGAAGCGTACGGGAAGGAAGGCAGCCACCTCGACACCTGCCTCGCGCATCTGTTCGAAGAAGCGGTTGCCCACACGCCAGCAACCCACATCATCGTAGATGAGACGTACCTTGACACCTTGCCGCGCCTTATCCATCAGGGCATCGGTCACAAGACGTCCCAACGCGTCGTCCTCGAAGATATACATATTAATATGTACGTGATGGGTAGCCTGCGAAATATCCTTTAGCAGTTCAGGGAAGAAGGCATAGCCATCGGTCATGATGTCGATTTGATTGTCCTTGAAGGGCAGGGCAAGATTCTGGTTGACAAAGAGGTCTACCAACGGTTTTTGACGTTCAGGTACACGGAAGTCATGCTGCCCTACAAAGCTCAGCATCGACCGCTTGGTGAGTTCGTCCATTTGACTCTGGCTGACAATGCGCTCCTTGCGATGATTGATGCCAAAAAACAGGTAGAACACCACCCCTACGACAGGGATGAAGCCGATGACCAACACCCACGCCATCGTCTTGGCTGGCTGACGGTTGTCCATCAGCACATGGATAATGGCAATGGCTGCTGAGACCACTATGAATACATACCCTATATATATCAGTCCGTCCATTCTCTCACCTTCTCACCTTCTAAACTATCACGTCCGACCCTCGCTGACGAGCCAGCTCATTACGAAGTTCCTGCGTTTGTTTGTAATCGTCCATCACTTCCTTCAGCTCAGGTGTCATCTTTGACCCCATCTCCTTCATCTTACGCTGCAACTCCTTCAGGTGCTGACTGACGATATCCATACGGAAATCGAGTATCAGATGCTCGACACGCTGACGCAGCGAGTTGCCATTAGCGTTGACCTGAAAGCTTCGGCTCAGCTGATGACGGTCGATACCCAAGTTGGCGGCCAACAGGCTCACCTGCGGGTCAGGATGCTGCATGAAATACATGTCGGCCTTGAAGCCGGGAACAGCAGAATGCTCGACAGCCTCCTGAAGGATGCGATTGAACAGCGGATTGCTGAACTCAAGACCGTCAGAACCCAGATCATAGTCGACATATTGCGCCACATTGAGATTGATGAGCCGACCGTCGTCAGTCTCCACACCCTCATAGATAACCTCGTCGCCGTGACGGATAATATTCTGAATGAGCAGGCGTTCCACCTCAGTAGTTTGCTCCTGCGCCGTATGCAGTCCTATGGGGACTATCAGCTCATCCTTCTCCTTGTCCAATGCACCTTGCCCCTCACTCTTTGCCTCCTGCTCCTTATCGCGCTGGATGTAGGTGTTGACAGTGGTCACCAGCGCCTGTTCGTTGACATTGAAGCGATGCGAGCACTCCGACAGATAGGTATCGCGCTTCAACTTGTCGGGAATCACCGATACGCTGCGCAGAATGCTGCTGACGGCTTCAGAACGTTTCTGAGGGTCGGTGACGCCCTTCAGCAGCTGGTCGGTCTTGAACTGTATAAAGTCCGTCTGATGCTGCTCGATATACGCCTTGAACTCGTCTGCAGTATGCTTGCGGGCAAACGAGTCCGGGTCGTCGCCGTCGGGCAACAGCAGCACCTTGATGTTCATACCCTCAGCCAACAGCATATCCGTTCCGCGCATAGCAGCATGGATGCCGGCCTCGTCGCCGTCATAGAGCAGTACGATGTTTTGGGTGAAACGATGCAGCAACCGGATTTGATGATTAGAGAGAGCCGTACCCGAATTGGCAACCACATTCTCCAGTCCGCACTGGTGCATCGCAATCACGTCGGTATAGCCCTCGACCATATAGACGCAATCCTCCTTGACAATAGCCTTCTTGGCCTGATAGATGCCATAGAGTTCGCGATCCTTATGATATATCTCTGAGTCGGGTGAGTTGACATACTTTTGCTGAACGCCCTTGGTGGCAGCATCCAACTTGCGCCCGCCGAAGGCCACCACCTTGCCGCTGACATTCAGCCAAGGGAACATGGCACGACCGGCAAAACGGTCAAAAAGGCGGGTGTTGGGTGTTCGGTGTTCGGTGTTGGAATCTTGCTCCTTGCTCCTTGCACCTTGCACCTCATAGCATAATCCCGTCTTGACGAGAAATTCATCCTTATAGCCCTTACGACGGGCCTCGTTGACTAAGGCATCACGCTTCGAGAGTGCAAAACCCAACTGGAACTTCTCGATAATGTCGTCGCGGATGCCCCTGCTACGAAAATACTGCTTGCCGATAGCGATACCGTCAACATCGTTCTTCAGAATCTCGTGGAAATACTGACAGGCCCACTCGTTAACCACAAACATCGATTCGCGTTCGCTTTGCTCACGCTTCTCGTCTTCGGTCAGCTCGCGTTCCTGAATCTCGATATTATATTTCTTGGCCAGCCAGCGCAGCGCCTCAGGATAGGTAATCTGCTCGTGTTTCATCAGGAAGTTGACAGCATTGCCGCCCTCACCACAGGCAAAGCACTTGCATATCTGACGAGCGGGCGACACCATAAACGAGGGCGTCTTGTCATCGTGGAAAGGACACAGTCCCTTATAGTTCACACCAGCCTTACGCAGGTTGACGAACTCGCTGACCACCTGTACAATATCGGTGGCTTCCAAAATCTTATCAACTGTCGCTCTGTCAATCATGCTGCAAAAATACAAAAAAAAGTTGTCACAGGCAACGGTTTTGGGAAGATTAACGCAATTCGGCCTAAAAATAAGGGCGAATCTACTTCTTACATCAGTCTTTAACCCAACTTTTACGTTTTGAACTTTTTTCAAAAAAGTTTCGCCCATAAACAGGGGCTTTGGGACGTGTTTTAGTCTAAAATGGCGTTGTAGAACACAGCGGTATGGA
>JAEEGL015507281.1_pt1 | contig 17299 bp, 15 predicted proteins | sample 9134231 | NCBI WGS metagenome assembly JAEEGL01 (sample SAMN16246548, study PRJNA631951) | gut metagenome | biome: gut microbiome; feature: rumen; material: fiber-attached | host: Bos | place: Iran: Karaj | collected 2018-10
ATGTGATATTAAAATATGCATTAAGAGAACTAGCTGAATACTATGAAAAAGAATGTGAGGTTGCTTTACAAAAAATGAGGCCAGACACCATTAGAGCCAAATCTTTTGCAAATATGAAGATGACCATTTCACAATTAAAAAACAATTGTGCCTCAAATAATATTTCTTCTTTGGGTATAACTGAAGGATTAAAAACTGTAGGAACCATCCGATCAATTGATTATCTACATGCTTTTTACTCTAGGTATGTTAATACCAGTGTTATTAGCCCTGAGAATGCATCAGTTGATGATGAGTCTTTTGTAAAAAAAATAAATGCTTTACTTGGTGTAGAGGAAGAATCAGAATTTATAAACTTATCGCCATCTAATCAAATAATTATTTATAATGCTCTTCAAGCAACCTTATCAAAACTAAAAGCATTGTGGTTAGTAGATCTTTCTGATGATACTACATACACTATAAAAATAGAAGATGGAAAATATAATATAGTAAGTGCTAATAGTATCAAATATGAATATAATCAAAAACTAAGTGATATAGAAGAAAATCTTAGTAAATTAGAAAAAAATATAGATTTAGAAAGAAACTCTGAAGATACAGATGGTAAAAGACCTTATGAAAAAAAATAGGTCTTTTTATTTACACTTTTCTTTTCATTTTACATTATAATTTGTTATAATAAAAAACGAAGGAGTTTTTTATGGAAATAATACAAACAAAAACTGATATTGGTTTAATTCGTGATAAAAATGAAGATGTTGTTTCCGCTACAGAGCATCCTAGAAACAAAAATCTAAAACTCCTAATTGCTGCTGATGGTATGGGGGGAAAAGATAAAGGTGATATTGCGGCTAACTATGTAGTGTCTTCTCTTAATCGTTGGTTTTATAATAAAGATATTAAAACTTTAAATGATACTGAAAAAGTAGATCAATTATTACCCAGATATATTAAAACCCTTAATACTAATTTAATAAAAAAATATGGTGAAGATACACTAGGTACAACACTTACTCTAGCTCTTATCACTCGTAAAAAAACACTAATATTAAATATAGGAGATTCTAGAACTTATATCTATAAAAAGAAAAAATTGATTCAAATAACCGAAGATGACTCAGATGTCTGGATGTATCATAAATATGGTGGTGTAAAAAAAGATCATTTAAGATACTTTTCAAACAATAATATTATTAGTGCATGTGTTGGAATTTGTAATGAACTATGTACCATAAAAACTCATATTATTGATAATGATTATCAAATGCTATTATTACTAACAGATGGTGTAACAGATAATATTACAGATGCCAAAATAAAAAAAGTCATTAAAAGCTCAAAAAAAGAAGAAATACTAGAAAGAATAATTAATGAAGCAGTCTACAAAGACCAACATTTACATGTCCCATTTGCTTTAAAGCATAAATATACGGCAAACTTTATTGTTCCATTCTGTGGTAGAGATAATGCAAGTGGTGTAATATACATAAAAGATGAATAAAAAGTAATATATTTACTTTTTTTTTTATTTATTTTTTGGTATACTTATGAAGAATAGAGGGTGATTTGAGTGCTAGGAAAAATTGAAGAAATAATTGATAATAACGTTATAATTAACCTAAGTATTAATATTAATGAACAACCTAACTTAGTAAACTTACATGTTGTTTTTGAAGATGGTTCAGATAGAAAGGTTGTTGCTGAAGTAGCTAATGTAAATCAAACGAAAATGGTCGCAACCATAGTAGGAGAAATAAATGGCGATGATTTTGTTGCTGGAGCTAGTGCAAAACCATCTTTTAAATCCACTATTCGTTTAATAAAAGAAGAAGAATTAGAATTACTATTTGGAAAACAAAAGGTAGAATTAGGCTTTACTAATTTTGGAACTAGTAATGTTTATGAAGGCTATAAAATCAATGTTGATATCAATAAATTTTTTAACTGCCATTTCTCAATTTTAGGTAATTCTGGTGCAGGAAAAAGTTGTACAGTTGCTTCTATTCTACAAAAGTTATATACTACTAGCCCAACCCCACCAATTAATTCTTCGATGTTTTTCTTTGATGCCTATGGTGAATATACTCATGCCTTCTCAAAATTACATGAGAAAAACCCTAAATTAAAATATAAAACTTATACTACAAATATAATTGATCCAGATACTGAAATTTTAAGAATACCAATTTGGTTACTAGATGTTGATGATTTAGCTTTATTATTAGATGCTACATCTCCAACTCAATTACCAATTATTGAAAAAACATTAAAACTAGTACCTATTTTAACAGGTAGTAGTGAAAATGTTATTAGAAGGAAAAATGATATTATTGCGAGAGCTCTTCAAGATATCTTATTAAGTGGAGCTGATTCTACTAAAATAAGTGACCAAGTAATAAGTGTTCTTGCTAAATTTAATACCCCAACTCTTAACCTAGAAAGTTTAATTGTCCAACCAGGATATACAAGAACTTTTAAACAATGCCTATATATTGATAAAACAGGAAAAATGCAAGAAATGGAGTTAGTAGTAGAATTTGTTAGAGGTTATATTATCGAAGACCATATAGAAATACCTGAACATGAATTAAATCCATTTTATAGTTTAAGTGATTTAGAGATGACAATGGAGTTTGCCCTAATCAGTGAAGGTGTTTTAAAGAGTGATAAGATATTTGATACTGCTAATATCATGAATGTACGACTACATACTCTTGCAACTGGTGATAATAGACATTTCTTTAATTATCCAAAATACATAACAAGAGACCAATATATAGATAGTCTAATATGGGATGAAAAAACTAATAGTAGAGTACAAATAGTTAACTTTAATATAAACTATATTGATGATCGTTTAGCTAAAGTAATTACTAAAATATTATCAAGAATGCTTTTCTTAAAATCAAGTACTTTAAAACCTCGTGGTAGTAGAGCATTCCACATAATAATAGAAGAAGCACACCGTTATGTTCAACATGATAATGATATAGAATTATTAGGATATAATATCTTTGAACGTATTTCTAAAGAAGGACGTAAATATGGAGTATTCCTAGCCTTGATTACTCAAAGACCAAGTGAATTATCAGATACTTGTGTATCTCAATGTGCTAACTTTATGATATTAAGAACACTCCATCCAGTAGATTTGAAATATATAAAAGAAATGGTACCTAATGTTTCTCAAGAAATAATGTTACAATTAAAAAACTTAAAACCAGGAAACTGTATTGCTTTTGGTTCAGCATTTAAAGTACCAACTGTAATGTATATAGATTTACCAGATCCTAGACCATTATCAAATAATATTGATTTAACAAAAGTATGGTATGAAGCTGCTTTTCAACAAGTACAAAACCAAGCGCCAGTAATGGGCAATCAAAGGTTTATTCCAATAGCTGCCAATACTCAACCACAACTAATTCACCAAGTACAGCCTCAGGTTGTAAACCAACAGCCAGTTGTGAATAATCAAGCACAACCAGTAATACAAACAGTATTAAATCAAAATCCAACGACAAGCTAAAAAAAGAAATATGAATTTTGACTTTTTCTTTTTTTAGTTATATGATAATATTAATAATAGTTAGAATATATAATATGGAGGATAAAAATGAAAGATAAATTAAAAGGATTCTTTGGAGGAGATGATCAAGCTCCAGAAACTACTACTGATGATAGCTACTATACAACTTCCAAAGAAGAGTTTCATGAACAAAATGGAATAGCAGGTTCTAAAATGATGTTACTAGAACCTCGTGCTTATTCTGAAAGTCAACAAATAGCAGATTACTTAAAAAATAGATGTGCTGTTGTTGTAAACTTAAAAAGAGTAACACCAGATCAAGCAAAAAGAATTGTTGATTTCTTATATGGTACAATCTATGCCATTGGTGGAGATTTACAAAAATTAGGAGGAGGAATATTCCTATGTACTCCTAAAAATGTAAATGTTGAAGGAACAATTAGTGAAGATAATTCACAAAATGCTAAAACAAATAAAAGTAAAAAGGATACAAAAGAAGAGGAAGAAGAAGATTTCTTTTAATCAATAACCAAATTCTGAGGTGATTATATGGAAAAATTTAGTTATGAAACTAATGGGTATAATCGCAAGGAAGTAAATCAATTTGTTAGTGATGTAATTAAAGAAACAGAAGGAATAATTGTTAGAGTAAAAAAACAAAATTCTGAAATAGAAAAACTTAAGAAAGAATTAGAACACTACAAAAATACGGAAAGTACGATTAACCATGCGATTAAGAAAGCCGAAGAAACGAGTGATAATATCAAAAGAATGGCTCGTGAAGAATCTGACATGATTATTACAGATGCTAAACATAATGCCTCAAGAATTGTAAATGAAGCTCTTCTAAGAGCAGATAAAATAGAACAAAAAACAGATATGTTAGAAAGAAATATGAGAATCTTCAAAAGAAAATTAAAAACAATTATTGAGCAACAATTAGAAGTTGTTGAAGAAATAGAAGTATTAGAATTAGAATAAGAAGAGAATTCTTCTTTTTTACTTGTAAAAGAAGAATATATATGATATATTAAAGCCTGAAAGCATGTGCGAAAGACGGAATATTTTGGATTATTCAGAGAGCTTGTGTTAGGTGAAAACAAGTTAAGAAGAAATATTCAAATCACTTTCAAGTTGCGATTTATGGATAAGATAAATACGGTAACGCGTTATAGTTTTGAGATAAGTTATACTTATAAATTAAGGTGGTACCACGAACAATTCGTCCTTATGGATGAGTTGTTTTTTTATGGTAAATATGATTAAAAAGGGATGATAAAAATGATATGGAATAGTATTATACTAATTTTTGGTTTTTTTGTTTTAATCAAAGGAGCCGATATAATGGTAGATGGAGCTAGTGGCATAGCTGAAAATTTTAAAGTACCAAAAATGTTAATTGGTTTAACAATAGTAGCTTTTGGGACCAGTGCCCCAGAGCTAGCTGTTAGTATTAAATCAATGCTAGTAGGTAGTGGAGATATTGTACTAGGTAACGTTATTGGTAGTAATATTTTAAATATATTATTGATATTAGGATGTAGTTCAATGTTTCACGCATTAACAGTAAAGAACAATACAGTAAAGAAAGAATTACCAATCACTATGTTAATTACGACCTTATTTGCTGTATTACTATCAGATAGTCTATTTGATAGAGGAGTAACAAATAGTTTTACTAGAGCCGATGGAATTGTAGTATTACTATTTTTCTCAGTATTTATTTATTATTTAATAGCTATGTCTAGAAATAAAGTAGAAGATGATAAGAAAGAGATGCTGTCACTGCCAAGATCATTTATCTTTACCATTGTAGGAATAACAGGTATTATATTAGGAAGTAATTTAGTAGTAGATTCTGCTACTAAGATAGCCACAATTCTAGGAGTAAGTGAAAGAATGATAGCTTTAACAATTATTGCCTTAGGAACTTCTCTTCCAGAATTAGTAACAAGTATTACTGCTACTAAAAAAGGTGAATATGATATTGCAATTGGAAATGTAGTAGGAAGTAATATCTTTAATATTGGAGTTGTAATAGGTATACCTGTAGCAATCTTTGGAGGTATAGGTACCATTTCATTCCAATATGTAGATTTACTAGTAATGTGCATTTCCGCAATCTTATTATTCTTATTCTCATTTAATGATTATAAAGTTACTAAAAAAGAAGGATTATTATTTTTACTATTATTTATAGTTTATTATGGTTATATCATAATGTGTTAGGAGGGTTAATATGTTTAAAAAATTAGATAACAAAGAAATCAGTAAAGTAGAAGCAAAAATCGTTAAAGAATGGAAAAAAATGGATATTCTAAAACGTAGTATAGAAACAAGAAAAAATGGCCCTAAATGGGTATTCTATGATGGACCAATCTATGCTAATGCTAAACCAGGTATTCACCACGTCTTTGCTAAAACTATTAAAGATGCTTTTTGTAAATATAAAACAATGCAAGGTTATCGTGTTGATAGAAAAATTGGTCTAGATACTCATGGACTTCCAATCGAAGTAAATGTTGAAAAGAAATTAGGTTTTAAAAACAAAGGAGATATTGAAAACTTCGGAATTGAAAATTTCTGTAAAGAATGTAATAAAGAAACTGCTACTAATATTGATGAAATAAAGAAAGTAACAGATATGATGGGTCAATTTATTGATTGTGATCATCCATATGTAACTTGTGACAATGAATTTATAGAATCAGAATGGTGGATTATCAAAGAAATGGATAAAAAAGGCCTACTTTATTATGGTAATAAAGTACTTTGGTATTGTCCACGATGTGGTACAGAATTATCTGCTAACGAAGTAAGCCAAGGTTATGAGGAAGATTCTGTTAACTCATTAATATTACCTTTTAAAAAGAAAGATGAAGACGTTTACTTCTTAGTATGGACCACAACTCCTTGGACTTTAATTGCTAATGTAGGTTTATGTGTAAATCCAGATTTAGAATATGAATTAGTAGAATCTATGGGTTATAAATTTATAATCTGTAGTAGTTTAAGAGAAAAAGTACTAGGAGAAAATGCTAAAGTACTAAAAACCTATAAAGGTACAGACTTAGTAGGTATGAAATATGAACAATTAATGCCATTTGTTACTGTTGAAGGTAAAGCCTTTGAAGTAATGGCTGATAATTATGTAACAGCTGAAGATGGTACTGGTATAGTTCATATTGCCCCTGCTTATGGTGCTGATGATAATAGAGTATGTAAAGAAAATGGTGTAGGTTTTGTTAACCCAGTTGGCCCAGATGGTTGCTATACTGAAGGACCATGGCAAGGTAGATTAGTTACTGATAAAGACTTAGAAGTCGATATTATTAAATGGTTAAAAGAAAATGATAAACTATTTAAAAAAGTAAAAATGACTCATGATTATCCACATTGTTGGAGATGTAAGAGTCCATTAATATCTTATCCAAAACCAGCTTGGTATGTTGAAACAACTGCTTATAAAGATAAGATTATCAAAGCTAATGAAAAGATTAATTGGTACCCAGACTTTGTTGGTGAAAAACGTTTTGCTAACTGGTTAGATAACATGGTTGATTGGGGAATTTCCAGAAACCGTTATTGGGGTTGCCCAATGCCAATCTGGGAATGTGAGTGTGGTCATAGAGAAGTAATAGGTTCTCTAGATGAACTACAAGAAAAACTAATTGAGAAAAAAGATGTTCATAAAATTGAACTACATAGACCATATGTAGATAATCTACATTTAAAATGTCCAGAGTGTGGCAAAAAAATGACCAGAGTAACAGACGTCATGGATGTTTGGTTTGATAGTGGAGCTATGCCATATGCTCAATGGCACTATCCATTTGAAAACAAAGATAAGTTTGAAGATCAATTCCCAGCTGACTTCATTGCTGAAGGAGTAGACCAAACTAGAGGATGGTTCTATGTCTTACTAGTAATCTCAACTATTATATCTGGTGAATCAAGCTTTAAGAATGTTGTAGTTAACGATATGATGTTAGACGCTAATGGTAAAAAGATGTCTAAATCACTTGGTAATATCATAGACCCAGTTAAGATAATGCAACAATATGGTGCAGATACAATTAGATTCTATATGTGTTATGTTTCCCCAGTATGGACACCATTACGCTTTAGTGAAGAAGGAGTAAAAGAAGTATATTCAAAATATACCTCTACAATAAAAAATGCTTACTCATTCTTTGAAATGTATGCTAATGCTGATAAAATTGATCCAACAAAATATTCTATTCCAGTAAAGAATCGCGATTTAATGGATCGTTGGTTATTATCTAAATTAAATAAATTAATAAAAGAAGTAACCACAGCATATGAAGAATTTGATTTAAATAAAGTAACAAAACTAATTGTACCATTCTTAAATGATGATTTATCAAACTGGTATATTAGAGGTAATAGAAGACGTTTCTGGGATTCAAAATTAACAGAATCAAAGAAAGCTGTTTACTTAACTCTATATGAAGCCCTAGTAATTTTATGTAAACTATGTGCTCCTATTACACCATTCTTAACAGAAGAAATCTATCAGAAACTAACTGGTGAAGAATCAGTTCATTTAGCTCAGTTCCCTGTTTATGAAGAAGATTTAATAGAAGAAAAAATAGAAGAAAGAATGGATTTAGTAAGAGATATTTGTTCATTAGGAAGATTTGCTCGTGAAGAAGTAAATATCAAAGTACGTCAACCAATTAAAAAATTAATTTTACCTAAGAATGACAAAAAGATTATTGGAGATTTATTACCAATAATTCAAGAAGAATTAAATATAAAAGAAGTTGAATTCAAAGAAGATATGACAGAGTACTTAGATTATGTTGTAAAACCAAACTTCCAAGTATTAGGTAAAACACTAGGACCAAAAATGAAAGAATTGCAAGGAATTATCTCTAATCTAACAACTGAAGAAATAACTAAGATAATGGAAGGTGGACTTACTGTTAAATTAGCAGGTGAAGACTTTGAATTAAATAATGAAAACACTATAGTATCTATAAAACAAAAAGAAGGCTATGCATCAACTAGCAACAACAGAACAATAGTAGTTTTAGATACAGAGTTAACCGAAGAATTAATTCTAGAAGGTCTAGCTAGGGAATTTGTCAGAAAAGTACAATCTCTAAGAAAAGATGCTGACTTTGTTATAACTGATCATATTAATGTCTACTATAATGGTAGTGAAAAAATAGATAAGATGTTAAAGCTTTATAAAGACTATATTATGGGTGAAGTATTAGGAGAAAAACTAATAAAAGATGAGACTTTAACAGAATCATATGATTTAAATGATGAAGTAACATATATCAAAGTAGAAAGAGTTTAATCTCTTTCTTTTTTTAATCATTTATTGTAAAATTATAATAGAAAAAAAGGAATGATAGTATGAAAGACCCAGAATTAATAGAATTAAAAAATCGCTTTTTATTAGGTATAGGATTGGCCTTATTATTCTGTATTCCACTTTTTTTCTTTTTTAAAAATAGATGGAACTTCTCTTCAAAACTAGTTACAAAAGTAAAAGAAAATGAGGAAATAGTATTCTTAATAGAAAAGAAAAATTGTCCAACTTGTAAAGAAATAGAACAAGAACTAAATAGATTACAAGTAAATTATTCAATTATTAATAATACCCAAACAAAAGAATATGACGATTTATTATTATTAATAGATATACAAAAAAAAGAAATTAATCCCCCAACTATTATGTATATAAAAGAACAAAAATTAGTTGCGACATTAGTAGATATAAATGATTCAGAAGATATAGAATTATTTGTAGATAATTATCAATTAAGTAGGTGATATTATGAATAAATTAGTAGCCCTAGTAACAGGTGGAAATAGAGGAATAGGTAAGAGTTGTGTTGAAGAATTTGCTAAAGCTGGTTTAAATGTTGTAATTAATTATTGTCATCATCAAGAAGAAGCAGAAAAATTAGCCAATACTATTAAAGAAAAGTATCAAGTAGATGCTCTTGCTATTAGATGTGATATTTCCAAAGAAGAAGAAGTAGAAAAAATGGTTAATGAAATACTAGATCATTTTGGTGGTATTGATATTTTAGTAAATAATGCAGGAGTATCAAGAGATAGTTTACTATTAGATAAAAATATCAAAGAATTTAAACGAATATTAGATGTAAATTTAATAGGTACCTATCTTTGTAGTAGAGAAGTAGGAAAAGTAATGTTAGAAAGAAAAAAAGGGAAGATTATTAATATTGCCTCTAGTAATGCCTTAGATACATACTATCCCGAAAGTTGTGATTATGATGCCTCAAAAGCCGGAGTTATATCATTAACTCATAATCTAGCTTATGAGTTTGCCCCAAATATTCAAGTGAATTGTATCTGCCCAGGTTGGGTAAAAACAGATATGAATAAAGGATTAAGTATAGATCAAATAAATAAAGAAAAGAAAAAAATACTATTAGAAAGATTTGCTGAACCTGAAGAAATAGCCAAAGTAGTAATCTTTTTAGCAAGCTCTAAAGCTAGCTATATAAATGATAGTATTATTAGAGTAGATGGTGGAAAAAATAATCAATAGAAAGGATGAGAATATGTATAATATGTTAGGAATTAGTAGTGAAATACAAGATTTAGTTCATGAATGTGAAAAAGATTGTCTAGAAGAATTTAAAAAGATTGATGAGGCCTGTAACTATAATAGTTTAAAAGTATTAACAAGTTTTCATAAAAATAGAGTAACAGAGTCCTGTTTTAATGAAACAACAGGATATGGTTATAATGATCTAGGTAGAGAAACCATTGAAAATATATTTAAAGATGTCCTAGGAACAGAAGATGCCATTGTTAGAACTCAATTTATCTCAGGATCTCATGCTTTAACAGTTTGCCTATTTGCTCTTTTAAGGCCAGGAGATACCCTTTTAAGTATATGTGGAAAACCATATGATACTTTAGATAAAGTAATTGGAATTAGAGATAATCCAAGTTCTTTAAAAAGTTATGGTATAAACTATGAACAAATAGATTTAATAGATGATGATTTTGATATAGAAAAAATAGAATCTTTCCTAAAAAATAATAAAGTAAAAGTTATTGAAATACAACGAAGTAAAGGTTATTCAACTAGAAAAAGTATAAGTTTAGAAAAAATAGGAAATGTAGTTAAACAAATCAAACAGATAGATAGTAGTATCATAGTAATGGTAGATAATTGCTATTGTGAATTTGTATCATCTTCTGAACCAACTGCGGTAGGAGCAGATATTATAGTTGGAAGTTTAATTAAAAATTTAGGAGGCGGAATTGCCCCTAATGGAGCTTATATTGCTGGGAGACATGATTTAGTTGAATTATGTGCTGAAAGATTAACATTGCCTGGTGAGGGTAGAGAAGTAGGGCCTACTCTTGGCATTAATAAATTATTATTACAAGGGATATATATGGCTCCTAGTGTAGTCGCTGCTTCTTTAAAAACTGCTGTGTTAACAAGTAGAGTATTAGAAAAGCTAGGTTATGAAGTAGAACCAAAATATCAAGATGAAAGAGTAGACATTGTCCAAAATATAATTTTTAGAGATGAACAAAAACTTATAGAATTTACAAGAGGTATTCAAGAAGGCTCTGCAATAGACTCAAATGCTTTATTAGAGCCATCAAATATGCCTGGATATGAAGATAAAATAATTATGGCCAGTGGTTCATTTATACAAGGTTCATCAATAGAACTATCTTGTGATGGCCCATTAAGAGAGCCTTATATTGCCTATCTACAAGGATCACTAACATACCCTTATGGAAAACTAGGACTAATGAAAGCCTTAGAACGTTTAAATAATGTTTCTAAAGAAGCTAAATAAAAACACTTGTATTTCAAGTGTTTTTGTTGTATAATTTTACTTGTCAGTTGAAATGTCTGCGTAGCTCAGCTGGATAGAGCAATCGCCTTCTAAGCGATCGGTCAGGCGTTCGAGTCGCCTCGCGGACACCATTTTGAATAAGAACCGTTAAATTTAACGGTTTTTTTTATATAATACAATCTATTAAAGATAGCACAAAAAATTACAAAAGAATAAAATCAGTGTTATAATTAAATTAGTAATATAATAGGAGTTTTTTATGAGTCGTTTAGCAATATTATTATTCTTATGTATTTTACCAATTATCCTAATATTAGTAATTGTGTATAATAAAGATAAAAATAAAGAATCATTACCATTTTTACTTTGCTTATTCTTATTAGGAATTATTTCATGCATTTTAACAATTTATATCTCAAAATATATGGCATATCTCTTCTCCTTTATGGGTAAGTCTACTTTAGAAATGGATTTTTTAAATCTATTATTACATGCCTTTATAGGAGTAGCCTTTGTCGAAGAAATATGCAAATGGTTTTTTGTATATTTGCAAGGATATCATAACGAAAAACACTTTGATGAAATATATGATATTATTGTATTTTCTATCTTTGTATCATTAGGCTTTGCTTTTTATGAAAATTTAATATATGTATTTACCCTAGGAAGTATAAAAACTGCTTTATTACGAGCAGTATGTTCAATACCAGCTCATACCTGTAACGCCATATTTATGGGATATTATCTAAGTATTGCTAAACAATATCAATTAAAAAATAAAAAGAAAAAAGAATATTATAATTTATTACTAAGTATAATAATACCTACTTTGTTACATGGAATATATGATTTTTGTTTAATATCCAATAATATTACCTTTATAATAGTATTTGTAATATTTATAGGATGCTTATACGTAATTTCAATAAGAAAAATAGAAGAAATATCTTTTAATAACAAAATTATTATTCAAAAAAGTATCTATTGCCACATATGTGGAGGAAAATTAATAGAAGAAAAATGTCCAAAATGTAGTAATATAAAAAAGAAAGGAAATAAAAAATGAAAATACTATTATATACAGAATTTGAAAAACAAATATCTAAAAGTGGTCTTGGAAAAGCTATAAAACATCAAATGCGTGCCCTAGAATATGAAAAAATTGAATATACTACCAATCCAAAAGATGATTATGATATTGCTCATATTAATTACTATGGACCTAATTCTTATCGTCTAGCAAAAAAAGCTCATAAAAATGGAAAGAAAGTAGTCTACCATGCTCATTCTACCGAAGAAGATTTTAGAAATAGTTTTATCTTCTCAAAACAAATTGCTCCTTTATTTAAAAAATGGATTGTAAAATGCTATAACTTAGGAGATGTCTTAATAACTCCAACTCCATACTCTAAAAGATTACTAGAAGGCTATGGTATTAAGAAAAAGATTTATGCTATTTCAAATGGTTTAGAGTTAGATAAGTTTCAAAGAAAAGAAGAATTAAGAGAAAAGTTCCGAAAAGAATATAATATTAAAGAAGATGAAAAAGTAATCATAGGAGTAGGGTTATATATCGAAAGAAAAGGAATCTTAGATTTTGTAGAATTAGCTAAAAGATTACCACAGTATAAATTTATTTGGTTTGGTTATAGTCCATTAAGTGCTTCTCCAAAAAAGATAAGAGATGCTGTAAATACCAAATTAGATAATTTATTATTTGCTGGTTATGTAGAACAAATGAAAATAGTAGAAGCTATGAATGGTTGTGATTTATATCTATTCCCAACTCTAGAAGAAACAGAAGGAATCCCAATTGTAGAAGCTTGTGCCTGCAAAACACCATCACTTATTAGAGATATACCAGTATTTAGTGAATGGCTAGAAGATGGAGTTAATACCTATAAAGCTAAAGATATAGATGAGTTTGAAAAAAAGATAAAAATGATTCTTAATAAAGAATTACCTGATTTAGGAGAAGAAGCTCATAAAGTAGCCGAAGAGAGAGATATAAAAGAAATAGGTAAAAAATTACACCAGGTTTACACAGAAGTTATGAATAATTCATAACTTTTTTGTTTTATCGTTGACAAACCAAAATAGATAGTTATAATGAATATATAAGCTAGGAATTGTTCTAATGAAAATATAGACAATGATAGTTTAAATTTTTTAAGTCTACAACGAAGGTAAGAAATTACCTTAAGAAAGTATTAGTAATAATAGTATTATGAATAATAAACTGTTATTGAATTCTTTCTTATGGTAATATCTTTCTTCCAAATAGATGATAAAAAAATAAATTATTATCTATATATGAATAATTAGAATTACCACAAATTAAAATAATTATCAGGACTAGTTTAATATTCTTTTTTGGAGAAAGAAAACTCCTCGAATAAGTGCTATTATATTACTGATAATAATAGAATAGTTAAATAAAACTCGGAATTTTATTTTTAAAAAATCCAATAGATACAAAGCACTTTGTTTAACTGGAGAAATTGAGGTTAAAGGAAAAGTAAAAATCTTATTCAACTATTGGTAAAAAAAGAATGTTGGGGAAGGAAAACCCCATAATGATAATGGCTAATGGAAATAACGATAACCAGACTTGCTAATTTGAAAAAACCAACTATCAAAGTTTTTTATCAGGAAATTAGATAGTCTACAAAATATAATAGTAAATATATTTTTAAAAGTTAGAAAGGTTCGTTACTATCTAACTTTTTTTTGCAAAAAAATCGAATCAAGTAATTACTTATACTTATAGATTCGATTTTTCTTTACCGAAATATTTAATAAAATTCCTACTAAAAACATATATGATAATAGACTACTTCCTCCATAAGAAACAAAAGGAAGAGTAATTCCTGTAATTGGAAATAAACTAATAGTCATACCAATATTTTGAATTTGTTGAAAAACTAACATTCCCAAAATTCCAGCTAAGATATACTTATTAATATCTTCTATTTTTTTTCTAGCTAATAAAATGATTTGAATATCTAAAAAAAGAATAATACTAATAAGAATAATAACACCTATAAATCCAAAATTAGAAGCAAATACCGCAAAGATAAAATCAGTAGAAGATTCTGGAAAATAAATAGGTGTTTGATTATAACCATGCCCAAATAATCCGGCAGATCCAATCGCAGCCATAGCGTTTTCTAATTGTAATCCAGATCCTTGACTCCAGTTAATAAGTCTTTCTAAACGATAATAAAAAGATGTTCCAAATATTTGAATAAAAGTATTTTCTTGATAAAAGTAAATCCATAGAATTCCTCCTACTAAAAGAACAACCCCTAGCGTTCCTCCAATAAACCATCTCATCCTAATACCACTAACAAACATCATAGAAAAATAAATGATTAAATAAATAAGAACAGCTCCTGTATCAGGTTGTAAAAAAGTTAAAATAGAAGGAATTAACACAATAACAAAAGATTTAACTAAAAAAGCAAATTCTTCCATAAGAGTAGGATTATCATAATCACTTCTAAAATTATGAATCATAGTAGCTAAAGTTAACATTAAGAATACTTTCATAAATTCACTAGGTTGAAAACTACCGATACCAGGAATAGTAAACCAACATCGACTATTATTAATAGGAGTACCAAAGAATAATAGTAATAATAATAAAATATTTCCAATGATATAAAGATTCCAAGTATGTTGAAATAAATACTCATTCTTTAAACGAACTAAAAATATCACAAATATCCATCCAACTATATACCAAATAGCTTGTTTAAAAGCTAAATTACCTAAAGAGGGTGAGGTATATGTTAAAGCACTATATATTGAAATAACACTAATAATAGATAACAAGAAAACAGGAATCAAAATATTATAATTAATTTTATACTTCATAGAATACACCTTCTTACTTATTATAACAGATTGTAAAAAAATGTATATAAAAAATCAAAATGCTTGATTAATGCCAAAAAAAAAGATAAAATGGATACATAGGATATGGGTTCGGTAGTAGAACGACAATATTCTGAAATTATATAATAGGAGGTGAGTTTTAGAATGCCGATGAATCAAGGTAATGCAACAGGGTTTTCTTTAGCTGCTCTAGGACAAATGGATGAATCAACTATTGAGGCAGCCAAAACATTTATTGGTTGTTATGATAGATTAAGTAACATACTTTTAACAAGTTCAATGTCTGGTGCCCCAAAAACAGAATTAGAAGAACAATTGAAAAAAGCTGAGCCAGTTTATAATTTGTGCAAAAATGTTTTAGCTAAGACACAAGATACAATTGAAGCAGGAACAAAAGCAGGACAAGAATTGATTAATAAATTATCTAGTTAAAAAAATATAATAAAGGAGTGATGCAAATGGCAGAGACTGAAGCATATGTAGAACAAGAAAAAGCCCTTTCAGAAGCAGCAGAAGTTGCAGAATTAACAAAAAAAATGAATTTATCTGGGGAAGATTTTACTAATGGTTTAAAAAAAGTTACTGGAAGTGATAGTGTAAATCTTAATTGGGCAGATGATTTGACAAGATATGTGCAACAACAAGTAGATACTAATTTTACAGATTTAGGTAAACAATCAGCAAATTCATCAACTTATATGGAAGAAGCTACTAAGGCGATTGATTCTTATAGTAATCAAAACCAAGGTTAAAATAATACATTGCAAAATGCAATGTATAAGAATGAAAAGAAACTATTTTTTTCATTCTTATACACTGTGTAAAAAGGGAGAGTGAATACATGGGTAATGTTGAAGGTACAAATGGCGCATCAAAAGATGGCACATCAATAGATAAACCAAAAAACTTAGAACCAGTAAAAAGTTATCAAGGATATAATGAGGATGGTGAAGTAGTTGCTACACAAACAGCTCAAGATGCAAGTCAAACAGTTATTGATCCTATGGAAGTATGGACCCAAGCAAATAAATTAGTATCCACTTCAGATACTGAATTTGGTCTCATAAGACAAGCATATGTCGATGCTCAAGCTGAAGGTCAGGATGCAATTTATGTAGAAGGTGTTCCAGTATCAACGATTTTAACTGCTACTATAGAAGCATTGCCTTCCTATCCGGAATCTATAAGAGAATATGGAAATAATGTAGTTGAAAGTTCAGTTGATGTACACAACAGTAAACAAAAAATATTTAATCAAGAAGCTCGCAATAAAGTTGAAAATGATGCTGACGTAGTAAGAGTAGACGAAAAACAATAGAAAGGGGATATTAAAATGGGATTATTGGATAAAATTTCACATGCTGTTACTGGGCGCGATGCCATTGAAACAGATGTTTTATTAAACCAAAATGTAGCAGATAAATTAATAGAAGATTTAAATCATATTAGAGATTATACAATACCTACAGGTAGTAATAATGTAGTGAGAGATGCTGCTGAACTAAATAGTGTAAGTGGTATAACGGAATGTAATATAAATTTAATATCACCAGAAGCATTTGAATCGGTTTTTACTGATTTAGCATCCAGAACCAATGGTTTTAGTGAACTTGTAGCTGAAAGAAAATCAAATATTGAAGAATATAGTAATACCCCATGGTATGAAAAATTTCTTGCAACAGTTGGTTTGACTTTCGACAAAAGTGCAGGAGGTTTCTACTCAGCCGTCGAAGATTTATACGATGGTGCTTTTCTAATTGGAAACTGGATTGGTCTTGTTTCAGATGAGACTGCCCAAGAAAAATTAGAATTTGATTGGGCTCATAGCATATATGAAGAAAACTATAAATACTACGACAAACATAGTCTTTTTACCTCAGATAGTGGAACTGCCGGTGCTTTATATTTTGTTGGTAAGATGGAAGCAATAGTAATAGAATGTTATTTTGGTGGAGAAATTTTAGGATTAGCTACAGAGGGGTTTTCTTTACCAGCTTACGTTACCAATCTATTAACTCAAGCTGGACCA
>JAEEGL010605488.1_pt1 | contig 17298 bp, 19 predicted proteins | sample 9134231 | NCBI WGS metagenome assembly JAEEGL01 (sample SAMN16246548, study PRJNA631951) | gut metagenome | biome: gut microbiome; feature: rumen; material: fiber-attached | host: Bos | place: Iran: Karaj | collected 2018-10
ATTAAAGATAATATAGTTATCTAAGTGTGTTTGTTGCATTAGAATTGATGCTCCTCTTGCAACAGCAATAACTAAGATAACACTTACCATATCATCTGCACCATCAATAAAGATATCAACTATCTTATTTTCACGATATCCATTAACAATACCAATAACAATTGTCATTAACAAGAACCATAGTGATGCTTCATTAAAGTACCAATAACCTAATGGTTCGCCAGTAATTTTACCAGTATATTTAGAGAAGAAATCAAATACTCCAGGAGCTAAATCTTCCCATGGAATAAATCCAATTATCATTACAATAAATGTAAATGCAAATAACCATAATGTTACTTTTTGTCTTCCAGTCATTTTAACTGGTTTAGTATCTTTATCCTTATCTGCATAGGTTTCATTCATATCTTTTTGTTCTTGAAGAGATAGGAATGTAGAACCTTTCTTTTTAATGATTTTCTTTGCATAACGCATTACAAAGAATATTGAAATAGCAAGTGATGATAACCATAGAATTGTACCTAAACCAATAATTGTACCTTGGTTAATAGTAAATCCTTCTGGTAATACTTTAGTAGCAGCATCAACAGCAGCTCCTACAGCAAATGGGTTAACTGTTGAACCCAAAACACCACTACCTGCACCTAATAGAACAACTGCACTAGATACAATTGTATCCATACCTGATGCAACCATTGCAACAGCTAGTAATGCATAGAAACCAACTGTTTCTTCAAGCATACCATATGTTGTTCCACCAATAGAGAACAAAATCATTAATACTGGAATTAAAACTAATTCTTTGCCATGTAATTTTCTAATTAATACCTTAATTCCATCTTCAATTGCATTTGTTGAATTAACCATTTTTAGGAATGCTCCTAAAATTAGAACGAAGAAACAAATTTGAATTGCTCCATCAATTCCATCTGCTCCAACAAATCCATACACTGGTGCCATTAATGTTTGTGACAAGCTTGCTCCTACTACACCACTACCATTAACAATTTCTTCACCAACGAATTCTGCATTAGGTAATAAATGTGAAACAATAGCTAGTACATAAATCATTATTAAAATGATTGTAAAAGCCGAAAGAGACAATCTTGTCTTTTTTTTAGTACTTTCCACTTTCCACTCCTCCTTTTATTATGGTTGTACCACTTTTACCATTAATAGCTTCCTTAGCATTTTCCAAAGAAGCTATGATAGCCTTAGTTTTTTTAGAACGAAGAAGAAAATAAATACAAGCTTCTACTTTTGGTAACATAGATCCTTCTGCAAACTCACCATCAGCAATATACTTTTTAGCTTCATCGACAGTAATTTTACGTAGTCCTTCCTCGTTTTCTTGGTTAAAGTGTATTTTAACCTCATCAACTGCAGTTAATATTAGTAAAATATCTGCATCGATTTTACTAGCTAATAAAGCACTTGTACGATCTTTATCAATAACTGCATCGACTCCTTTATAACCACCATCAGCATATATTACAGGAATACCTCCACCACCACAGGTGATTATAATATTATGTTCTTCAATCAATTCTTTTATTGTACTAAGCTCACATATTTTTCTAGGCATTGGACTTGGTACAACACGACGCCAACCACGGCCAGCATCTTCTTTATAAATAGTATTACTTTCTTTAGCCAATCTCATAGCTAATGTTTTATCATAAAATGGTCCAATTGGTTTAGTTGGATTACTAAAAGCTGGATCTACTGGATCAACTTCTACTTGTGATACTACTGTAACTACTTTTCTTCTCATATTACGAGCAGCAAATTCAGCACTCATAGCTTGTTGTAAATGATAACCAATATAACCTTGACTCATAGCTCCACACTCTGCAAATGGCATATCATCTGTTGTTGATTTTGGATCAACATTAGCCATAGCATTATATATCATACCTACTTGTGGTCCATTACCATGAGTAATTATAACTTCATGTCCCATTTCAACTAAATCAACGATATTTTTAACAGTATTTCGAACAATTCTAATTTGTTCTTGATAATTCTTACCTAAGGCATTACCACCTAAGGCAACTACAATCCTACTCATTTCTTAATGTTTCATAAATTACAGCTTTTATGGTATGCATTCTATTTTCAGCTTCTTCAAATACTCTTGAATGGCTTGATTCAAATACCTCATCTGTAACTTCCATTTCTTTAATTCCATACTTTTCATATATTTCTTTACCAATAGTAGTATCAATATTATGAAATGATGGTAAACAATGTAAGAATATGGCATCAGGATTTGCATTACGCATAACATCCATTGTAACTTGATATGGTTTAAGTAAATTAATTCTCTTTTGCCATAATTCTGGAGCTTCTCCCATTGATACCCAAACATCAGTATAAATAGCATCAGCACCTTTTGTTCCTTCCATAATGTTTTCTGTTAAAACTATCTTTGAACCCGTTGATTCACTTATTTTTAAACATTCTTTAACTAATTCTTCTTCTGGAAATAATTCGCGTGGTGCACAACAAGTAAAGTTCATACCTAATTTAGCACATACAACCATTAATGAATTACCAACATTGTTTCTTGCATCACCACAGAATACTAGTTTTCTACCCTTTAAAGAACCAAACTCTTCTTTAACAGTCATTACATCAGCTAACATCTGTGTTGGATGAAATTCATTTGTTAATCCATTCCAAACTGGTACTTTTGAATACTTTGCAAGATCTTCTACTATTTTTTGACCAAATCCACGATACTCTATACCTTCATACATACTAGCTAGTACACGTGCAGTATCAGCAATAGTTTCTTTTTTACCTAATTGTGAACCTGTTGGTCCAAGGTATGTAGCTTGCATACCCAAATCTTTTGCAGCTACTTCAAATGAACATCTAGTTCTAGTAGAATCTTTTTCAAAGATTAAAGCTACTTGTTTTCCTTTTAAATACGGATGTGGAATACCATTATGTTTCATTTCTTTAAAACGAAAAGCAGATTCTAGTAAATATTCAATTTCTTCTGTCGTAAAATCTAATAGTTTTAGAAAATCTCGACCTCTTAAATCTACCACTTAACATCCTCCCTTACTAATGGCATACTCATACAACGTGGACCACCTCGACCACGAGATAGTTCTGCACCATGTATTTCAATTACTTTAATTCCTTCGTCTTTTAATACTTTATTTGTTACATTATTACGATCATATACAATTACAACTCCAGGTTCTATACATAATGTATTAGATCCATCATTCCATTGTTCACGTTCTGCTCCTACTTTATCTCCACCTGCACATGGTATTAACTTAACAGGATGATTTAAGTACTTTTCAAGTATTTTATCAAGTGGTGCATTTATTTCTTTAACAACTAAATCTTCAAAAGTAGTTGGATCAAATCCTTCAGTTATTTCAAATACTTGAAGTGTTCCCATAATACCTGGATGATAAGTAAATGTATATTTATCTATTTGAGTAAATACTGTATCTAAATGCATAAATGCACGAGATGATGGAATATTAAAAGCTAAAATAGTTTCGATCTTACAATCTGGATCTTTAAAGTAATTTTTAGCTAATTGATCAATTGCTTCAGGTTGTGTTCTTTGTGAAATACCAATAGCTACTATTTTATCAGTAATATTTAATAAATCTCCACCCTCTGTATGCCAATTATATTCACGATTGTAATATCTAGGTACATAACAATAATTTGGATGATATTTAAATATATATTCTGCGTATATTGTTTCACGATTACGTGTTACAGAATACATTCTATGTAAGTCTATTCCTTCACCAACACTAGCAAAGTTGTCCCTTGTGAAATAAAGATTTGGCATTGGAGCAGCTAAGAATTTATCTGGAGTTTGAATCATATCAACAAGAGTCTTTTCATAATCTCTTTTTTCATCATAAATATCTCCAACTTGAATACCTTCCATAGTTTTTAATACTAATTGTTTTGGATCTTTAATATCATCCAAAAACTTACCAACAAGTTGTTTATATTTCATAGTATTAATACCTGCTTCTTCCATAAACTGTTTAATAAATCTAGCTCTTAAACTATCACTAGAAGCAATTACTTCAGAAACCAAATCTTCTAGATAAACTACTTCTACACCATTATCAGTAAGAGCTTTAGCAAATGCATCATGTTCTTTTTGTGCATCTGGTAAAAAAGGAATATCATCAAATAATAATTCTCCTAATGTATCAGGAGTTAAATTTAATAGTTCATTCCCAGGTCGATGTAATAATACTTTCTTTAACTTTCCTATTTCACTCGTAACATGTATACTACCCATACATCCTCCCTATTCTTCTTATTCTAACTTAATTATATCACTTTAAAAATAAATGTAAACTCATAATAAAAAAAACCAATACTTACTTATTTAAAGCATTGGCCATATCTATAAATATATCAAGTTCTAATTCTTCTGCACGACTAGTTAAGTCTTTATTATGCTTCTTTAATACTTCTTCTATTATTTTTAAATCATAACTTTTTAAATTATTACGAATATTCTTTCTTTTAAATTTAAATGAATCTCTAACTAGTTTAAAGAATAATTCTTCATTATCAGCTTTTCTTATTTCATTTTTTCTTCTTAAAGCTATTACTTCACTATCTACATTAGGTTTTGGAGTAAATGCATTTCTTGATACAAAAATTATTTTTTCTATATCAAAATAATAATTTAAGAAAACAGTTATTGATGAATAATCTTTTGTTTTAATATGAGCTGAAAAACGATCAGCTACTTCTTTTTGAACCATCATAGTAATTACTTTAAAATCTATTTTAGATTCTATTAATTTCTCTAATATAGGTGTAGTAATATAATACGGTATATTAGCTACAAAATAAATATTATCAAAACTATACTCTTTAATATCATTGTTTATATCTCGATTCAAAAAATCATCATAAATAATTTGAATATTATTATATTCTCTTAAATTCTCATCAAGAACATCTTCTAATCTAGTATCTATTTCATAACATAAAACGTTTTTAGCAACTTTAGCTAATTCTTTAGTTAAAGAACCACTACCTGGTCCTACTTCAAGAACTAAACTATTATTATCTATTTTAGTTTTATCCACAATATTGTGGATAACATTATAATCATTTAAGAAATTTTGCCCAAAAGATTTTTTAAATTTAAAGTCTTCCATATAACACCAAAAAAAAGCATCTTATGATGCTTATTTTTCCTCTTTTTCTAGACGAGCAATTACTTCTTTAGCTACATTAATAGCTTTTGCTTTTACTTCATCTGCCGCATCTTTTAATACAGGTGTACCTTTTTCTTTAGCAAGATCAACTAATTCAGAAGCTTTATCTTTTAATGCTTCACCTTTTTGTTTAGCAAATTTAAGAACTTTTTCTTTGTCTAATTCTTTGATATCTTTTTTTATTTCTTTAATCTTATTTTCAACTTGTTCAGTAACATCATTCATATCAAGTTCTTTAGCTTTAGCAACTAAATCATCGATTTTAGCCTTAAGTTCTTTTCTTGTTTCACTACCTGACTTTGGTGCAAATAACATTCCAAGTCCAGCTCCAATTCCTGCTCCTAAAACAAATTTTCCCCATCCTTTTTTTGCCATATTCTATTCCTCCTCTAAATCTTCATCTATTTTGCTTTTTTTCTTTTTACGACTAAATACTTTGCTAATTCCACTAGCTATTCCATCAACTACTTTATCAGTAACTGCTGAGAATGAATCAACTAACCTGTCTACAGCTCCAAAAGCTTTATCAACAGTTTTCATCTTCATTTCAACACTTTCTAATATTGCATTAATATGATTAACTGAATAAACTATTTTAATCACTAATACAATTAATGCACCAAGTAATATAGCTCCTAGAATATATAGAAGAAATTGCATGTAACTTGTATCCATCACTAATCCTCCTTATTATACATAGAATCAATTAAATCAAATAAATTGTCATCTACTTCTTTATCCTTTTTATTATTATTTTTATTATTGTTATTATATTTTGAAGTTCTAGTATTATTGTTATTATTTCTTGATGCATCACTATAATCAACATTATAAGCTAAACCTAAATCATTATAATATTCATCAGCATCTGCTAATGTAACACGATTAACTTGTGGTTTATTATTGTTAACATCATATATTTTTTTATCTTCTTTTTCTTCCATTTTAGCTTCTCTAGTTTTTTTATCAGATATTTCTTCATCTTCTTTACCAAAAGCTTTATTACGAACAGTATCAAGATCAAAAGCATTATGATTAGTAGAAAGCTTAACTTCTTTCTTAGTAACAACTTCTTCCTTACGATAATTCTTATCTAATACTCCATATACTGGTGAGATAATTGGAGAAGGTTTAAATCCTTTAGATTCTCTTTCTTCATAATAACTCTTAGTATATGAATAATTAGGTTTTCTTACTGATTCAATATATGATAGTTCCCTCTTACCTTGATATAATTCCTTTTCAGGTTTATCTTCTCTACGATAAGATACTGGTGGAACATAATCATCTTCCTCTTTAATTTTAGTATCTTCAAGGAAATCATCATCATCAAACATCATTGGGAAAGTAGGTTCTTCTTTTTCAACTGGTTTTTCTTCTTCTACTTCTTCTTTTTCTTCTTCAAAGTCTTCTTCAATAGTTGGTTCTTCTTCCCTTTTGATTTCATGAACCTTTGGTGGTTCAACTGGTTTCTTTGGTTCTATTTTCTTTGCAAAAGTTTGAGGTAATTCTTCTTCATCTTCATCTTCTGGAACTTCTTCAAAAAAAACATTTTTAAGTTTGTCTAGTAGTTTCATATGACACCTTCCTACTCTATAGTCTCATCTACATCTATAATATCATTATCTTTGTTATTATTATCAATACTTTCTTTATATGTTCCGTATTCACTTTCATATTTTAAGAAATTATCATTTTCAATATTTGAATCGAAAATATTAAATCTTTCTTCCTGTGTTGTTGATTTATCATTTCCAACATAACCTTCTATAACTTTATCATTATACTTCACAGATGAAAGTATTGAACACATATTTGTAATTGCACTATTAAAGTCTTCTTTCTTAACAAAAGTCTCTATCTTTGTGTAATTATACATTATTACAATAAAGTAATAATCTCCATTAACTGTAATATCAACATAACCAATTTTTCCATCCTTATCTATCTTTTTAGAAAAGAAATGGCCACCTTTTTCTACAAATGAATTTTCTACTTTATAGTAATATGCAACTGTATCTACATATACATAATAGTATTTATCATTATCTTTAATTTTTAAATTATAGTCTGATTTATCAGTGATTTTTAATCCCTTTGGTAAATACAAACTATAACCTTCCATATATGTATTACTTAAATTATTATCAACATAAAGGATTGTATTAAAGATATCTGTGATACTTTGATCTGATACTTTTATAACACTACATCCTGATATAAAGCATAATGATATTAGAAAAATAACTAATAGTTTTTTCAATATATCACCTACTTTTTTATTATAACATACTTTATTTACAATAATATATATTTTTTACAAAGTTTATTGCTTTTTTTGAGCCTTTACATAATATATACGATTGTTTTTTGAACTAAACTTCTTTTCATATTCAGTCATAATATTATTTTCTACATTACTATTATGTAAGTCTAAACTAATATCTTCTATTTTATAACCATTATTAGTAAATGAAATTAAACTATATTCAAATAAACCTTGGTTATCTGTTTTCATTTCAATTATTTTATCTTTCTTAAAGATATTATCATATTTTTCTAGGAATACATTACTAGTTAATCTTCTTTTAGCATGTCTTTCTTTAGGCCATGGATCAGAGAAATTTAAGTATAATTTATCAATCTCTTTATTAAATACATCACAAATATTTAATGCATCCATTCTAATTAATTTAAGATTTTCTAATTCATATTTATCTATTTTTTTAATAGCAAGGGCAATAATACTATCATATTTTTCTATTCCTATAAAGTTAATATCTGGGTATGTTAAAGCATTTCCTAGGATAAAATCACCTTTACCCATACCTATTTCAATATATATTGGATTAGAATTATTAAATAAACTCTTCCATTTGCCACAGTAATCATTAGGATTTAAAATAATATACTTAGAATTATTAATAATTTCTTTTTTATTTTTAACATTTCTTTGTCTCATAAACATCAAGAATATTATAACACAAAAAAAAGCACATATGTGCTTTTAATATTTCTTTGTTCTATTACTTACCCAAGTACCTGAACCTGCTTTAGGGAAATTAACCAGAGTACGTGGATTAATTAATTTAGATGTCCATGTACTCCAAGAAGTATAATCTTTTAAGTATAATCCTCTAGTAATACTAAAATGTAAATGACGTCCTGTAGAACATGTATCCCATGGTGTAAGAGTCTTATAACCACCAGTAACAGCTACTTTTGTATTTTGATCTATATAATCTCCTACTTTAACATTTACTTTATATAAATGCATATATGTAACTGTATAGTATGTACCATTAATATTATGGTGAATAAATAACATTGTTCCACCACAAGAGTTCTTCCAACTTATACCAGCTACAGTACCAGGAGCAACACCATATACAGCTGTTCCAGCTTCACCAGAACCACCAGCTAAATCCATACCACTATGGAATTTATATTTCTTAGAGATTGGGTGAATACGATATCCATATTCACTAGTAATTGAGAATGCAGTAAGTGGTCTAATCATTTTACCAGAGTATGGAATAGTACCACACTTTGTAATATCTTGATCATCTTTACAACCTAATTTGTTTTGATAGTAATTAATTAATTTCTTTTGTGCATCAATAAGTGATTTAGCACTAGCTACTTCTTCTTGAGCAGCATCTAAACTATCTCCAAGAGAAACTAATTCAGTTTTTAGATTATCTTGTTCATTATTTAAATTAGTAATTTGTTTCTTTAAATCTTCATTCTTAGCTTTATATGCAACAATAGTATTATTATAATCAGTAATTAAATCATCATTATAAGCAACCATTTGTTCAGATACTGCACTACGAAGTATTAAATCTTCCATAGATTTAGCACCAAAAACATATTCCATATAAGCATTTTCACTATTAGTTATTTGTAAGAATGAAATAATATCTTTAATTTGATCTTCTTTTGCTAAAGCTTTAGCTTGTAATTCAACTATTTCATCTTCTGTTTTTTTTATATTTTCTTGATCTTTTTCAATAGTTTCACGTATTTTTCTAACTCTTGAATTAACATTATTAATCTCATTCTGAGTCATTTGTTTTTTACTTTTAGCTTGACTCATTTCCTTTTCATAAGCTGCTAATTCATTTTTTAAATCACGAAGAGTCTTAGCTTCCACACGAAAAGAGATACCAAAAATAATTAAAAATATCATTAAATAACCGATTATTCTCTTCATATTCTTTACCTCTTACTGAAATTATAACATATTTATCCACATTTTTGAATAACAATACAAATTATTTTTTCCACTTTACATAAAAAAAAGAATATTATTTCTAATATTCTAAATCCATACACCGAAGATAATTCCGGCCATAGCTAAGATAAAACCAACTACCCAGAATGTTCTAACTATTTCTACTTCACTCCAACCTAATTTTTGGAAATGATGATGAATAGGTGTCATTAAAAATAATCTCTTTTTAAATGTTTTATACCAGAATACTTGAATAATAACTGATAGTGTCTCAATAACAAAGACAAAAGCAACTATTAATAAAGTAACTTCACGATGTGTAATTATAGCAATAGTACCCATAACAGCCCCGAGGGCGAGCGATCCCGTATCACCCATAAAGACTTTTGCCGGGTATCCATTATACACCAGAAATCCCAGTAATGCTCCAGTTAATACTAAAGTAAAAATACCCATATCTGCATAACCAACCATTAAACTAATTAAACTAAATGCAATAAAGGCTATACCAGATAATCCAGCTGCAAGTCCATCTAATCCATCTGTTAAATTAACTGCATTTGAACTACCAACTAAGATAAACAAGATAAAAATACCATATAGCCATTTCATCTCAATATGAATACCTAAAGTAGTAACTATTAATGATGTTTTACCACCATTTTTCATATATAAATAGAAAAATACTAAAGCAACTATTAATTGTAAAAAGAATTTTTGTATAACACTTAAACCTTCATTTTTACCACGTTTTATACTTAAATAATCATCTAAAAAACCAATAAATGCATAACTTACAAAGACAAATAATACTATTTTTAAATCACTATTAAAAGTTACTCTTTCCGTAAGTAATAAAAATACCATAACTCCAAGCGTAGATAAAATAAAGATTAATCCACCCATAGTAGGTGTACCTTCTTTACTACGATGAGCAAAGTCCATATATGTGCTTATTTTTTGCCCTACTTTCATTCTTTTTAATAGAGGAACCATTATTAATCCTACTAAAGCAGAAGAAATAAAACCAAGCATAACAGCTAAAACAACTTTTGTTAATAAATACATTCTTCTCGTCCTCCTATAATAAGTATACTATAATCTAGCAATAATTTATATCAAAAATTTAAAAATTATTTTTAGTTTACAAAAAAAGAGCTATAAGCTCAATTTTTTAACATTACCTCTATATAAGTCAATTGTATCATTAGCAGCATCCAATATTATTTGACTTGGAATTGGGTCTAATGTTGGATTAGCAATGATATATGGTTCTAAATTCTTTTCTACAAAATAAGATCTTACACCAAGTTCATTACCACGTTTAATGATACTTTTTGAATTATCAATTAAAGTTGATTTTTCTGGGATAATAAATTGTTTTTCTTTTAGTAATATACCTACTTTATCAGATGGTTTTCTATTTTTATTAGCAAGTCCAGTTTTTGGATCATAGAAAGGTACTAAGTGGAAAAACACTGGAAAAAATAACATTGGTGGAAAATCACTTTCTAATAATATTTGCTTACGTAATATTTCAAATTTTGAATTAACATGTGTATCACTAATTAATAAATCATATACTTTACGTTCATACATTTCCCATAATACTTCTAGTACACCTGGGTAAACATTTTCTCTTCGATAAATATCCGCATAATTTATTTTATTTTGATATTGTGGTTCAGATTCTTCTAATACTTGATCTTTAAACACAAAATGTTGTTTGATCTTACGATCTAACTCTTCTAGTTCTTTTAATACTTCAGCAAGAAGGCTATCATTACGTTCTTCTTCTAATAATTGTTGTTGTTCAACTAATTCTGATTGCATCTTAAAAAGTTTATCACAATATTCATTTGATGCTTTGTAACAAAATTCTTTGATGTATTCATCCATTAGTATTTCTCCTGGAACTAGCACACCGTCAAAGTCCAAGATATTACATATTTTTAGTTTTTCCATATTATCCCCCCAAACTAACTATTTTTTTATTTTAATTTTATTATTTTCTAGTTTAGCTAAGTGTTTATCAACAGCTTCCATTACTATTCTATATGATTCTTCACTAAAATCTGTTATTCTAACAAAACCTGTATCTTCTAATCTGCCATTGATTTTTTCAGAATCAGTCATTGGTTTGTATAAAATAGCAAGTCCTCCATTTTTTTGACAATCTCTACAATTAGCTATACTATCATCTAATAAAACTACGTACTCTGGTAATATGTGTAATTTGTGAGCTACTTTAGTTATTTTAGAACTTCTTCCACGCCTTTCTACATCATGTTCTACATCATGGAAACGTAATCCCACAAACTCCTTAACTCTAGGTAAAATTCTACTCATTAAGCTTCTCTTGTCACCATCTTCACGATCACCATTATGATGAGTTCCAAAAGCTCCATATTTGAATTTCTTAGAATCAATTAAACGATTAATAAATGATACTGATTTCATATCAACATTAACTTCAGTATGTATCTTACTGTAATCAACTATTTCTTCACTTTTTTTGAAGAATACATCAGCATTTGTTACTATATCTATTATTCTAGGTTCATTTTTAATACAATTTTCTAAATTCTTTCTTGGTAAATTAAAGTATAATTCTTCAACTGATGCATCATCACCAACACTACTGCCTTTTATAACATCATTACTATCCATACTAACTAAAGCACCATATGATGGAATTTTATTATTATCTTTAGCATCTTTTACTATTCTTTCAAATTCACTAAGACAGTATTTATTTATTTTATGGAAAGCATCTTTATTATTATGAACTTTATTAGCTAATTCAATAATCTTAGCCATTTCTTTTTCATATTGAAAGTACTTTCTCATACCTTTTTTCATGTTATCTATTTCTAGGAATGTATCTCTTTCTTCTAGGAATTGTTCTTTTAATTCAATAGCAACTTTTCTATAATATTCAGCAGCAGCTATAACTCTATCAGTTATATCTTCGTCAGTTCCTTCTACAAATTCATCAAAGATAAGAAAACGTTTTAAATCAGGTTTACGACCCTCATCCTTAGCATCTTTGCATTCTTCGCTAACTTCATCAACCAAATAACTACAATTTCTAATTAATTGCTCAAACATATTAAGTACATCTGTCTTGAAATTGGTTTTGGCATTAACTACTTTTTGTAATTCTGGTGAAGATTTAACGATAAAATCATCAATGTCAATTACTAAAACTAATCCTCTATCTTCTACCATGAATATTCCTCCTAAAAATAACTATGTGTCATATACTACCATACACACATAGTTATGTCAATAAATAATTGTAAACTAAAAAGTTTTTTTATTCAAGATTCTTTTCAATATAATCCCATTCATCATCTTCTACTGGGATTATTTGATAATTATTATCTTCCCCAATTAATCTAGATACTAATATATCATTATTATCTTTATAAACAACATATCTTCTATTTAATTCTTTATTTTCTATAATTTTAATTACTTCACATGATAAGATATTACCACTGTTATCCATTACTTCTATTTTATTCATTTAACTTTATCTCCTTCAGATGATTTTGGCCTAAAAAAGTAAGTTTCAGGTACTCTAAAATTTATTCCACCATCAAATTCATTAACATATTCTGGTAATTCTTTATCTTGATTACTATAGTAATTATAAAAAACATTAGAAAATTTTAATAATATTACTTTTCTTCTTTTATAGTTTTTATCAACAGTTTTACCAGTTAATACATCAATAGAAGAATTATGATAATCTATTAAATAAACTACTTTTTCATCACCAATATATCCATATTCAATATATAAATCTTTAATTAAATAATCTACACCATTAATAGTAATACTATCATTTTCACAATAATTATTATATTCTTCATCATATTCATCACTTTGTAAATTATTAATCATCTCCGTTAACTTTTGCATATGATTATGATGCTCTGCTTGTTTTTTTAGATAATCTAAATCTTCTGCTTTAACTTCACCAGATGATAATAACATACCAGATACTAGCGTAAGAGATATTAATTTAACAATAGTTCTACTTCTATTTTTGTTTAGCTGCATTTTGTTCACCTGCCCATCCTTCCATTTTCTCAAAGAAACTAAATGTTTCTGGAGTTGTATGTGCAAATCTTTCATGTTTTTCTTTCTTTAATGTATAGAAATTTCTAAATGTTTCAGCAAAGAATTCCCATGGTTGATACTCATCTTCATTACTATAGTCATCTTTATATTCATAATCTGGATAATAAGCACTATATTCTTTATGAGCTAATTCTCTTGTATTTATATTATCAGGTAATTTATCATAATTCTCATAACCATTCCATGTAGTTGAACCATAATTACCTGTTTGATCATTATAAATACAATGGTCAAAAGTATGACCTAATTCGTGTAATATTGCATCTGTATCATCAATATACCATTCTCCCATATACACTGCTAAAGTTGCTTTAGAGTCAGGATAAGAAATACCAGCAAAATGTCCATTATAAAGATCTGGTGCAGCAGAATAATTACCACAATAAACAAAATGTGTTCCAAAACTATTGGTATATTTTAATACTTCTTTATCAACATTTCTTACCATTTCATTAGAACCTTCAACATATTTTTCAAAGTTTTCTAAATCAATATGATTAACATCTATTGTTCGATATACATCCATTGTAATACCATTAAAATCAGTTGGTTCTTTAAGAATTAGTAATGATTCACTATCTTTATAATTAAGACTCTTAATAAAATCTTGATACTCGTCACCTTCTAATACAGTAACATTATGATTTTTAGCTAATAATGTTGTAATAATACTTAATCGTTTAAAATCTGTATTTTTGTTATAGCCTAGTATTCCATTTTTATCTTCAATAGAACCACTAATAATATTTTTGAAATTATCACCCATTGTTTTATCTTTTTCACCAAATAAACTATCTATTAGAGTATTTAAATCATCTTTTAAATTATAATCACACATTTGATAAGCTAGTAATGAGTAATTAGTCATTTCACCCAATGAATGAATTAAATCAATGTGACTAGAAATATTACTCTTTACTGTACAAACATCACTAGTACATTTATCAGGTAAACTAGATAATTCACTTTCAATATTAGAGCATGCAGTATTAATATTACTACCATCAATACCATTTAATATATTAAGTATTGCATCATAGGCATCTTCATCATATTCAATATGATCAAATTTTGAATAGAATCGTTTACCATTTTTCATTATTCCTTGATATTCATCTACATAGTTATAAATAGTACCATCTTTAGTTGTTCGTTTAAGTTTATCACCCTTGTCACTATAGTGGTTAATATTTCCTTCAGTATCTACACAAAAAAATGATCCGTCCTTATTATAGAAGCAAGTTCCAGTACTTCCAGTATTCATATTTTCAAAGGTATTATCAGGCTTAATAATAACATCACCAATTATAGTTGTTCCATCTGCTTTAACTTCCTTATATACGGTATGATAATGTTTACCCGTGTATGCATAATCAATATCACCATTTGAATATTCAACACGACTTTTTTTATCATCTTCAAAGAATTCGTGAGCAATTATATTTCCATCTTCATCGTGTCTTATTCTTTCATTAACTTTACCATCAACAAGTTGATATTCCCAATCAAGTTCATCTTTAATAGACATATCTTTTCTATAAGATTCAACATCAAATGTTTTCTCACTAACTGGAGATGTTCTATCATCAGGTAGTTTAATAGTACCTGATCCATCTGGATATATATGATATACTTCATTTCCATCCATATCATAAGCAATAGATCCTTGTTCTTCACTTTGTTTAATAACAAGATTATTTAACCTATCAACCATTTCTTTAGTATTACCATTTTCACTTTTAATAAAAAATCTCTTTTCTGGTGGATAATCAGTTACTTTTTCAGAAATTACGCCATCTTTAAATTTATATATAAATCCATCTTCGCATTCAACATCCATATTGCTTCCAAAGTCATCAATAGTCATTGTTCCATGTAGTAGATAATTATTTCCATCTGCGTCTTTTAGATTTACTTTTCCATCTGGATATATATGATATATTTCTTTTTCTCCATCATAAGCAATATATCCTTGATCTTCAGTATACCAAATATTGTAACCAGTATCCATATCTCTATATTTGGTCCAATCTCCGTGTTTATTTGTATTTACAAAACGAATATGACGATCAAAAGTTGGTGATGGGGATGGTAATGGTGTTTCAGCTGGGGTTGGAGCTGGTTCAACTACCGGTGGCTTTATAGCATCTAAATTATTATAGTAAGTTGGAGTACTTTGATTCATATCAATTTCATATGGGTTAGGTGCACCACAATTACCACAGTAAATACCACCAAATTGATCTTTACCACATTTAAGGCATTTCCAATTTCCTTCCATAACATCACCTATTATCATAATTATATCATGAAAAAAAGAACTATTAGTTCTTTTATTAATCAAATTTATCGAAAAATTGTTTAATATTTGGCATATTTTCTTCTTTTTTCTTAGCCATAATAGAATCTTGTATTCTTTTCCAATTAGTATAATGTTGTTTATGTTCTTGAATTTTTGAATTAACAAAAGAGTTAATTCCACCTCCAAGTACTGCTAATAAAGCTTCATCATTCTTGAGATTAAGACATATTTTTTGTAATTGTGATTCTACTTTACTTCCTAAATAATCATCTGGAATATATAATTCTTCTAAAGCTGTCGTAATATCTGATAATTCTCCTTTAATAGTATTAATTGAACCATCAATTGACTCTTTAGCTGATGGATATACTTTAGTATAAAGACTAAAACATTTATTATCTCTACTACATCCCATACTAATTCTCTCCTTTTGGTTTTAATTCACTAATCAACTCTTCATATGCATTACTAATCTTTTCATTAGCACCATTATAATCGTCTTTAACTCTCAGTAAAAATTCAGCTATTTTGCATATATTATTATTCAATTCCACTAAATGATCAACTTTTTTATAATATCCAACTAAATATTTTTCTTTAGCTAAACCTTCCCATACTAATTTAGTAGGTGCTTTTCTTAATTCTTCTAATTCATTAGCTATATCATTTTTAGAAAAATTAGCTAATTCTACACTTTTTTCTTCTATTTCATTTAAATATATTTTCTTTCTCATTCTAATTACCTCCTATATCATTAGATATTGAAGTAATCTCATCAATATAAGTTTTCTTAATATCATCTAAATGACTTAAATATAGTTTAAAATTATTATTAATATATTCTAATACATAATCTATATATTTAGTGGCTATTGCACGATAAAATGTTGCACTTTCTGTATCATAAATATTCTTAGTTTCTTCAAACATTGTTTTATATTTATTCAATAATCCAACTAATTTATCACATTCACTATCCATTAATTGTTTAGTATCTGTAATACTTTTAATATCAATAACAACATTTTTATTATTCATAGTCTCACCTATCTTATATGTTAATTATATCATAAAACACAAAAAAAAAGAACCCTAAGGTTCTTATTTTTTACTATTTATCAATTTTAGAAACTGTACCAGCACCAACAGTTCTTCCACCTTCACGGATTGAGAACTTAGTACCTTGTTCTAGAGCAATTGGGTGAATTAATTCAACATGAATGTTAACGTTATCACCTGGCATTACCATTTCAGTTCCTTCTGGTAATGTAATAACTCCAGTTACGTCAGTAGTTCTAAAATAGAATTGTGGACGATAGTTTGCAAAGAATGGTGTATGACGTCCTCCTTCTTCTTTAGATAATACGTAA
>JAEEGL013578251.1_pt1 | contig 17298 bp, 18 predicted proteins | sample 9134231 | NCBI WGS metagenome assembly JAEEGL01 (sample SAMN16246548, study PRJNA631951) | gut metagenome | biome: gut microbiome; feature: rumen; material: fiber-attached | host: Bos | place: Iran: Karaj | collected 2018-10
CCCAGCTCCCTACAACAGATAAACATACATTTTCCTACACTTTTCTTTGATTCTTCAAATATTATTCTTTTCTTTGTTGGAAATTATACTTTTATTTGATGGTAAAAAGAATCATATACATCGGCAAGGGCGGATGCAACAGCCGGTTCACCCCTCTCCTCGAAACCCTTAAAAACAGAATGGACCAATCCCTTTAAACCCGCCATGACACCCATTCAAATCTGGACCGTACTGGTCCTCTTAGGCATCCTCGCCTTGCTCGCAGTCCTACTGCTTATCCTTCCCTCCAGGGCCGAAGCCAAGGAGGAAGCGGTCCCCGCCACGGGCGGGCCCGGGAGCATCGTCACCGTCCGGAAGGTGGGTGGCGTCACATCGGTGGTCATCAGGGACGGGCCCCGCGACCACTGGGAGGGGGATGGGGGCGTATCCCTTCCGCTCCTTCCCCCGGAAGTCACGGCGCGCCTCCAGCCGGAGCTTTACGCGGAGTACATCTCCCCGGACACATCCGCCATACGGAAGTACGAGATCGTTGACGAGCTCTATTCGCTGGGGTTCACCCTCCCCTACATCAAGGGCTTGAACGACCTCTACAAGCGCGAGGTCCAATCCGCCCTCGGCCCGGGCGGGCCCGATGCCGGGACGCCCCGCAAGCGGGCTCCAGTGGACCTCTCCCACATGGCCGGCCCGGACATGGGAGATGAATTCCAGACAGACAACACCTAATCACCCTCACCATATGAAACGCACTCTACCAATCCTTTTCCTCATCGCAGTCCTAGCAGCTCTTGCCGGGGCGGCCCCCGCGCTCGCGCAGAACTTCCAGGGGCTGAACACCCTTCAGAATATCGCCTCCGAAGGGCAGAGCGCCGGGAAGTACGCAGTCAACATCGCCTTCGTCTTCTGCGGGATAGTCGGGGCGCTCTGCCTCATCCCCGCGGGGATCAAGGCGCTCAAGGGCGAAGCCCAGAGCAAGGATGCCATCATGCAAGTGGGACTCGGCCTCATTGCGATCTTCGTCATCCTGGCGATCATCAAGGCCGTAATGGCGTTCACCTGACCATGCGGCGGAGGGTCTACCGCAGCCTCGACCGCCCAGCGTCCGTCTTCGGCATCCGCGGGCGGTTCCTCTGGGTCGCGGCCCTGCTCGGGGCCATGGCTCTCATCGTGGGCCTCGTCACCGGCGCGGCCACCTCGATGATAGTGGGGTTCGGCGCAGGGCTCGCAGGGGCCGGCGCCGCTTACCTCGCCACGCTGTCGCTGCAGTCTCGCATCGATGAGAAGGACCTTATGAAAACCATTGTGAAGCGCTCCTTCCCCACCCTCTACCGGGTCCGACCGAAGCACGTACGGAACCTCTGGAGGGGGTTCAACCTCTCCCCCTGGACAGAAAGCTGAACCGCCATGAGTGGAAAGACCCTTCATATCGAGCAGTGTCTGCCCGTATGCCTCGTCTCCGGCGGGGCTATCCTCGCGCGTGACGGGTCGGTGACGGTCGGCTGGGAGCTCTACCCCCCGGAAGAGCACTCCGTGAGCCAGGAGGAATACGACACCGCCACGGCCCTCGCCGCCTCCGCGTTCCGCGGGCTCCCTCCCTGGACGATGGTCCACCGGCAGGACATCTACCGCCGGAGGGCCTGGCACGGGGAGCGCACGGGGGCGTTCCTCGCGGACTGCTTCTCGGAGCACTTCGAGGGGAGGCCGTACCTTGAGCACCGCCAGTACGTCTGGCTGACGTTCAACCCCGCTATCGAAGGGCGCGCAGGGGCGATGAAAGGCGCGCTCCAGGCGGCCGCCACGGGGATTCGCTACCGTTCCCCGGACATGAAGGGCCTTCCGGAGAAACTGCGTCTCTTCTGCGACCGCGCGGCGGAGTTCGTGTCGGTGTTCGCCGGAGGCATCCCCCACCGGCGCCTCCAGGACGAGGACCTCGAAGGACAGAGCGGAGGGCCGGACGGGATCCTCGAAGAGTACAAGCGCTGGTTCGGCGGCCCCTGTGACGGCACTGACATCATCCAGACGGACGGGACCTATCTTGACAGGGACTCCCGCCGGATGTTCTCCCACAGCTTCTCCCGGACGGACGACCTCCCGGGGGAAGTATCGAACACCATCAAGGTCCGGGCCCTGTCCTCTGCCGACTGCGACATACTCCTTTCCTCCGCCTCCCCCATCGGGTCGGGACTTCCGTTCGAGCACATCGTAAACTCCTACTGGCTCTACCCCGACCAGCGGCACGCCCTGCGCGAGCTGGACCGCCGGCGGAAGAATATGACTAGCATGTCCTCCGGCAGCGCGGAGAACACCGTGAACGCCGAGGGCATAGCGCGCTTCATAGACCTCATCCATGCCGAGAGCACCGCGGCGGTATACACCCACATGGACCTCCTGTCATGGGGCCCACGCGAAGAGGAACCCGCCATGCGCGGCGCCGCCGGGGCGGCGATAGCCTCAATGGGCCTCACGGGGAAGCTCAACACCACCGACACCCCCCAGCTCTGGCTCGCGGCGATGCCAGGGGCGGAGATGGAGATAGGTTCGGACAACCTCTTCATCGCGGAGCTCGAGCAAGCCATGTGCCTGGGCATCGGCGAGTCGTTCCCCCGGGACTTCCCCGGCGGGGGGAACCTCCGCATCTGCGACCGGCACCGGCACGTACCCGTGCTCATCGACACCCAACAGGGGGCGTATGACGCGAAGCTCATCGAGAACTACAACGCGTTCATCCTAGGTCCATCCGGCAGCGGGAAGTCGTTCTTCACGAACTGGTACGTGCGGAACTGCTACGACCGAGGCCAGCACGTGTTCATCATCGACAAGGGCGACTCCTACGAGGGCCTCTGCGCGGTGATACGCGAGCAGACCGGCGGCGCGGACGGCGTGTACTACGCCTGGAGCGCGGAGCACCCGTATGCGTTCGCGCCCCTCGCAGGCTGCAGGGCCTGGAGGGACGAGCAGGACGCCGCAGGGGGCATGGCCTTCTTCGTGGCGGCCCTGAAGATCCTCTGGAGCCCGAAGGGCGGATGGGACTCCGCCTCGGACGCGGTGCTCTTCCGTATCATCGCGGAGTTCATCGACTCCCTCCCCGCAGAGGGGGATGACCCGCTCTTTGACGATTTCCTCGCGTTCCTCCGAGAGGATATCCGCCCTAGGATCCTCCGTGAGAACGGCGCAGAGGACCGGCCGTTTGTCGTGGGCGGGGTCGAGGTGACAGCCGCCGTGTTCGACATACGCGGCTTCTGCGTGGCGCTGGACCCCTACGGGAAGGGCGGACGGTTCGCCTTTCTACTGAACGACCCCCATCCCGCGGACCTCTTCAACTCGAGGTTCGTGGTGTTCGAGGTCGATGCCCTCTCCGCCACCGACCCGACCCTCTACGCCCTCTGCACGTTCTGCATCATCCACGCCTTCGGGCGGAAGATGCGCTCCGGCGAGGACGCGTTCCGCCTGCTCTTCATCGAGGAAGCCTGGCAGGCGATAGCCACGGATGCCACGGCGGACTACCTCCGCGGCCTGTGGAAGACCGCGCGCAAGTACCACACCCCCGCTACGGTCGTGACCCAACAGGTGTCGGACATCATCTCATCCCCCGTGGTGAAGGACGCGATACTTAACAACTCCCCCGTGAAGATCCTCCTGGACCAGCGGAGCAACGCCGCCTCGTTCGAGGACCTCTCCGCCCTCCTGGGGCTCTCCCCCATCGAGCGGGCGCTGGTGCGGAGCGTGGGGCGCGACCTCCCCGCAGACGCGCGATACCGCGAGGTGTTCATCTCCCTCGGGGGGAGGCGCTTCGGCGTGTACGCCCTGGAGGTATCCCCCGAAGAGGCGCTCGTCTACGAGTCCGACAAGGTGCGTAAGCGCCCCCTCTTCGCCCGCGCGGCGCAGCTCGGGAGCATCTACCGGGCGGCACGGGAGCTCGCCCGTAACGCATAACACGCCCATCCCATGAAAAGAATCCTCCCAACTATCCTCTTCCTCCTAGCCGCCTTGCATCCGGCCCATGCGCAGATCGATGCTCTCATCGATGCGGTGGTGGATGCCGTGGAGCCCACACCGGTGTACGACACGGGCCTGCGCGAAGCTACGGAGAACCTTGCCTCAAAGATCGACCGCCTGAACCGCGTGCTGTTCGGCGGCGCGGAAGAGACCTCCGCGGCGTACCGCTACCGCACGATGTACAGCGAGCTCTACGAACTCACCACGACCCTCTCGGCCTTTGTTGACCGGTCGTACTCCAACGCGAAGCGACTCGAGCGCGTCTATACGGACCTTGACGGCGGGTCGCTCGGCGACCACGCCCGCGCCGTGCAGACGACCTGGTACACCTACGAGGGCACGGTCCGCGCCGGAAGCCGGGTGGTGGCGCAGTTCAAGCGGCTCTTCTCCGACCCGAACACCACGAACGCCGAGGTGCGGCAGGCGGCACGCGAAGCCATCGCGCAGCTGAAGGCCGAGCAGGCGGCGGAGGACCGGCGCGTGAGCGAGGAACTCTCCACCCTCGAGGTGGCGGAGGGGCTGGTGGAGTGCGCGAAGCTGCTCGAGCCCTCGGGCGAGGCGTACGTGAGTGAAGGGCGGAAGACATACGGCACAACCATCTCCGAAGGGGGGTCAGCATCCGCCACGGGGACGCTCGGCACAGCGGTGATGGTGATCATTGGACTTCTCACCGTGGTGTACGGCCTCTTCGCGGGGATCCATGTCATGAAGGGGTCGCGCAACGCGGAGAACATGCTCGTGAGGCTCGTCATCTTCATGGTGGTTTCCCTCGTGGTGATACTTGCAATACAGAATAACATATAATACCCCTTACGCACATTCGCTCATGTTTCATTCGCTCATATTGCCCCTTGCCGCTTCCATGGAGTCCATCCTCTCGGCCATAGAGAAGGACGTGCTCACGGCGAAGCTCGGCGCGGTGACGGGAGTCGCCATCTCCCTCGCCGCGGCCTGCACGGCCATCACGATGATCGGCATCGGGGCGAAGTACCTCAAGGGCCTGCAGTTCGACTGGTGGCAGTTCGTGCGGCCACTGCTGATATTCGTCCTCGTATGTAATTTCTCCACCCTCGTGCTCGGCCCGATCCGCGGCATCGCAGGGGTGTACAACACGCGGCTCGCCGCCGCGGTGGGCACGTCCACGGAGTCCTTCAAGGCGGTCTTCCGCGAGAAGGCCGAGGCGATGTGCCACAGGGAGTTCGGGCAGGACGAGGATGCCGACACGTTCGAGGCGGCGCCGGACGACAGCTGGGCCGTGCGGAACGCCAAGCGCATAGGGAACCGCATCACGAAGTCCTTCTACGGCATCAACGAGAAGATGAACCTCGGCGCGGCCGCGGTCATCTCGGGAATCCTTTTCTTCTTCATGAACATGCTCGTCTCAATCATGGTCATCATTGCGAACATCTACCTCGTGGTAATGGCCCTCATCGGGCCGTTCACCTTCGCCGTGGCGATCCTCACCGCCTACCCCGGCGGGATCAAGCTGTGGGTGGAGCGTTACCTCCAGTACACGTTCTGGCAACCCCTTCTCTACACGATCATGTATCTCGGCACGGAGATCATGGTCCAGGGGAACCAGGCGGTCAGCTGGGGCGGGTTCTGGGCATGGTGCTTCATGATCGCCGCGATCTTCACGGCGATACGCCAGGTGCCGGCGTTCGCCTCGTTCATCATCGAGTCCGCGGGGACGGAGGCCCTGGCGAACCAGATGTCCGGCATCGGCGGGCAGCTCCTGCAGAGGGCGTCCTCCGCCTCGATGATCCTCCGTTAACAACGCAACCAACACTATGTCTACATGAATACACTTATCGAATACTTCGGCGGCATAGACCAGGAGCTCCGGCGCAGGCGCGCCCTCGTCCTGGCGGTCCTCGCCTTCGCGGGCGTGGTCTGCGTGGGCGTGGTGGGCCTCAGCTTCGCCTTCGTGCGGAAGAGCCGCGATGCGGTCTACGTGGTGGACAAGGGCTCGACCCTCATGGCGACCATCGCCGCGGGCAGCGTCCAGCGCGACCTGGAGGTGGAGGACCACGTGCGGCGCTTCCACGAGCTGCTCTTCAACCTCGCGCCCTCCACGGAGAGCCAGAAGCGGAACCTCGAGCAGGCGCTCCATATGGGTGACCGCAGCGTCTACGACTGGTGGCAGGACCAGAGCGAGGGCGGCTACTACGCCCGCCTCGTCTCCGCGAACATATCCCAGGAGATCCGCATCGACTCCGTGCGGTTCTCCATGCAGACCTACCCCTACCCAGCCCGCCTCTACGGGAAGGTGTTCCTCACACGCGAGAGCAACATCACCGCGTACGAGTTCATGAGCGAGTGCCGGCTCGCGGACGTGCCGCGCTCGCGGAGCAACCCCCACGGCCTGATGGTCGAGCGCTTCTCCGTGAAGCGCTACGAGTCGCTGGGCACACGCAAAAGGAGGTAGCGCGGCCATGGACTGGAAAGACTTCCTCTCGCACCCCATCTCGTCCATCAGCGCCTGGGCCTCCGCCCATGAGCGGTTCTTCGCGGTGTACGTCAGCGGTGCCCTCGCCGTGGTGTTCTTCGCCGTCTCCGTCATCTTCCTCCTTAAATCCCTCGGACTCCTATGAAACCCCTCGACACAAGAAGCAAGCGCCTGCTGGCAGCCCTTCTCGCGGTGGTCGCCGCGACCACCCTGGTCCTCCTTCTCCCCCTTCTCTCCCCAAATGGGGACAAACCCTCCGGTGAGTCCCTCGTGGGGGTCATCCCTGAGGCGGACCTGGGCGAAGAGGAAGAAAGCAAGACCGACAGCTACCGCCGGGGCGATGCCCTCAGCCACTCGGACTACTGGGACTCCCTAGCGGAGGCGGAAGAGGCGCAGGACCGATCCCCGGAGCGGGGCTCCCGATGTCCGGCCGCGGCCACCGTGGACGACCTCTTCGGGGACTGCAGGGACGCTCCCCAGCCCTCCGGGCCGCCCGGTGGCGGCCCATCCCGAAGGGGCGGTGGCGGCATCGCCGCCTCCCCCTCCGTGAAGGCAGTGGAGGACTCCGCCAAGCCTGAGCAGCCAGCCGATGAGCCTCCCAAGGAAGAAACGGCGCCGCGTCCACAGGTGAAGCGCAGCGGTGCCGTGGGGAGCCTGGACGAGGACGTGTCCGCGGATCTCGGGAACGGGTTCTCCACCCTGGACGGCACGGACCGCTGGGTGGGCCCGGACGCGGGGAAACCCTACCGCTGCATGTTCATCCGGGACGAGAAGGTGCGCAGCGGCCAGCGGATCACCATACGCCTCCTGGAGGACCTCCTTGTCGGCGGGGTGCACATCCCGCGGAACACCCACCTCCAGGGCGTGGTGACCGTATCCGAGCGCATGGAGATAAGCCTCACCTCCCTGGATATCGGAGGCAGGATCCTTTCGTTCCGCTTCGAGGCGGTCGACACCGATGGCGGCCGGGGCATCTACTGCTCGGACCTGAGCGACACCCGCAGGCAAGCCACAGACCAGGGCCTCGCCACGGCGAGCACTACGCTTAACTCCCGCCTCGGGCGGGTGGCGCGCGATGCCGCAGCGGTGGGCGCTTCGATCGTGCGCGGCAAGGGCGGCGAGGCGACCGTGTCGGTCCCCGCCGGCTACACATTCTACATCATCGAAAAGACAAACTGAACCCGCAATCCTTATGAAACGCATCCTTCCATTCCTTTTCGCAGCCCTGGCGCTCGCGCCGGCGGCCGCCGCGCAGCGTGCCGACACGCTCCGCGTCTCGGACCTCTTCACCACGCATGTCATCTTCAGCACGGACCTCATCTACGCGGACCTCTCGAACAGCACCGCCTGTGCGGCGAAGATCCTCGAGCAATCGAAGAACATGATGGCCCTGAAGGCCCGCTCCCCATTCACCGCACCCCTCTCCGTCTCCGCCCTTGAGTCCAACGGGGCGATGCACACTTACATTGTCGTCTTCGACCAGGCCCCCGAGGCCCTCGTGTATGACATGGGGCGGGAGGACCACACCGCCGCACCGGATGCCGCCCCAGGTGGGAAAGGCGCCGGGAAACGGACCGCGGGGCTCTACCGCCGCGGTGACGCGCCGCTGCTGCAGGACGTGGTGGCGGCTCCCCAGGCCCTCTGGCACATCTGCGCCAGGCAGTATGACCTCGAGGTCACCTGTACGAACATCCTGTCGTACTCGGACATGACGTATGTGGTGTTCCGCCTCCGGAACCGCTCCGGGGTGAGTTACGAATGCCCGGACGCCACCTTCGTAGTGGAGTCGAGGAAGAGCTCGAAAAGAGGCGTGGTCTACGACAGGAACATCTTCCCGAAGAGCCGCTACGGGACCGTCTCCTGCGCCCCTAAGGGTGAGACGAGAATCGGGTATTCGCTGGACAAGGTGTCGCTGGCGAAGGACCAGGTGCTGCGGGTGTATTTCTATGAGGAAGGAGGCCAGCGGGAGCTGGTGCTGACCATCGCCGCGAAGGACATCAACCGCGCGAGGACAGCGTTGTAGTCCCGACAAAAAAAAGTTAAAAAAAGTTTCAATTTTTCTTGGAGGACTCTTGCCGGTGCGGGTGATTTGTTTAAATTTGTACTGCCAATCTCAATATCAGTCGCTATTAGGGATTCTACCCAAGAGAATTTTTGGCAGTTTAACGGAACTCCATAGCCGAAAATGGAGTTCCATTTTTTATATGCGGAGGCAATTACGTACCGGAGCAAGGCTTGGTATAGACGAAAGGACCCCGGGAAGTCCGGGGTCATTTCGTCTGCCGCAATTGCTATTTCACCTTGTGGAATTCCTTGGAATAGAACACTATCCGAACCCAGTCGTTTATGTAAGGCCGCTTTTCTTTTCCCGCTTTTTCCACCTCGACCCAATCCCCCGGTTTGACTCTTTCACTTTTACATTGATCCTCATCCAGATGGATACTATTTCCAACATACAGGTAAGATGAATCTTCTTTCAGCGCCTTGACTTCGTATCGTCCTGTTTCATATCGGTAATTATCAACATGACTCCAGTATCTGGATGACGTCCCTTCATAATCATCTTTGTCAAAAACGCCCTCGTTCACCTTGTCCGACAGGTGGCACAACACTGACATAATGATGTGCATTGTAGCCCATTGGGTATCCTCGTCAGATCTCCGGAATATATGGTTTCCCTGGTTAAGCAGAGCGCTACAGGACCGGAGCATCTCCGCGAGATCCCTCGGAAGGATTTCCTTGTCTAGGAAATAATACTCTCCATTTTTGTAAAAGAATACTCGATCAGCAAGTAAACTCACCATCGCCCCCCATGCAAATTTCCGGTCATCATACTTTGGAAGAAAGCCATGTTCGGAAAGGGGTTTCAAGAAACAATTATCCCTTATCTTTCTAAGGTCCCCCCTCCAGTCGATGGACGAACCTTTCGACAGAAGCATTTCCTCTAATTTGTTGCTAAGTTGGACCCCATCAAAAGAAAACCTACTGTCAAGGTTACTGGCCGCATCCAGTTGCCGGGAGTACACTTCACGTATCCTTCCGGCAGGAGAATCCTTCTGATCGTAAAATGTATAAATGGCATTGACTAGTTCCTCTTCCAGACCATTCCCAAAACACTTTCCAGGAAGATATTCATCCGCGTCATTGGCAAAGAAATCCTCGAGCAGCTTCAAATCCGGCGAAAGGATGTAAACGGGAATCTTGACCTCTCCGCTCGTACACACCTTCCATATGTCCTGAACAGAAATATCCTCACCTTGCTGTATGATTATCGCTTCAATATCATTACATTTCTGAATCCATGATTTGACTGATCCAACGCGGTCAAAATGCATGCATTCGGACATATCCTCCGATGCCTCCGCCGGAAGGTTAACTTTGCCGAAAGTTGCAACTTTGATCTTTTTTCGGGTAAGTCCCATGCTTACTGAACCGGCCTGACCTACCAACACAGCTTGTCTCTTGGCGATCTCCTCTTTCAACGCTTTCCTAACTACGGATTTTTGCTCTCGCATAGGTGGCACTGAAATCACGGCCATGGACAGATCTTCCTCAAGCAACCTGACCACAGAGGACCCCGTAACGGCAATTTCAGCCTTCAAAAGCTCTAAAACAAGATAATCCTTGTCAATAAGCTTCTCGTTCGGCTCGAACATGAATATATCACGCCGCACAAATACCGGTGGCTTGGAAATGTACGCGAACTTAAGGGAATATGGCGTTCCGGAGATGAGAAGGACAGGTTTATCCACGTACCTATAAAGGCCCACGATATCTGGTCGGTCGGGTTTGACATTGCGCAGAATAGGTCTGGGTTCAACATTATACATCTCTGATATACTGTCCGTAAGATCTCCGCTACGAATGCCTGTTTCCGGAATTCCATCAAAGATTCTGAATTCCCTCCTAATAAAAGAGCCAAGTGTCGAGAGAGGCATTTTTCTATTTATTTCGGTGTCGCCATCGATGCCATTGATGATGCCGTGACGGTAGAACGCTGGGGTCAGTCGGTATTCGTTCTGCGCCAGCATCTCCACAGGCAATTCTATCGCCAAATCTCCTTTCTTCTCTTTGAAAGCCCGGAAAATGTCCTCGGCTTCAATGATATTCACTCTCGATCCCCCAGGATGCCAGAAAGATGACCCATCCACCAGAGTTATCGGTTCCTCCGCCTTTTTATCCGCTCTTAGCAGAACAACAGCAATCGGGAGTATAGTCCAATAGAAAACATTGCGCGGCAATGTAATCACAGCATCGAGAATTCCAGTTTCAACGAGTTTTTTTCCAGGTCTCCCAATTAAATCTCCCATTTTGGTCACGATGACTGCCCGACCGTTTTTCTTCAACAGGGAAGGCAGTCTCTTGAATAAGTTTGTGGCGTATGTCTCTTGCTCATCTGGTATCAAACCAATAGGAGGCGTAGACACCACGAGATCAAACGCTTCTTTCCACTGGGGGGAAAGCGAGTCTCCCGCGACATAGTTGTGGGATTCGCTATGGAATATCCACATACGAAGCACCCCAATGCCCCAGGTATACTTGTCATACTCTTCTCCATAATAATTATCACCAGCATTAAAAACACTCGAGTAAGAGCCGACCCCCGCAAAAGGATTATAAATCGTCTCTCCTTCTTTATAATCACATAATCTAGAGACAAGGTCGGTCAGCTCAACTGGCTGAAAGTGATCAAATCCTCGGATTCCGTTTCTGGCACCAGGTCTGCCAGCACTGCTGAGAATCTCCGCAAATGTCCGTTGGAATTCCTCAGATGTTCGTTGGAATTCCTCAGGCGATGTTGTAGACCTCAAATCCTCATCCGAAAGGTACTGGTTTATCAGCTCGTATTCCGATTCATCCAGGTCCACAGGCTCTTCTTTATTCCCCCATCCCCCCCCTAAAACGCCATCTAGGGTGCAAAAAGGTTCATCATGCCGAGCTTCACGGATTCCAAAACCATGAAAGCCGTGCAGACCGAGGCATATGTAATAGAGTTGCTTGTAAAGAACTTGGATGGGTGCAACGTGTTTTGATAACAGTATCTCACCGATATTGTCTATGTGTTCCCTTAGTGTCATATGTAGACGTGGCTTAGGATAGCAAATATAGTAATATTAGACGGAAAGGCCAAGTCAAGCCTTGGAGGTCTTAGGCATGTTGTCCAGGTAAAGGAGCAGGAACAGCTCCCGGGCGAGCCTCTGCCCCTCTTCGTTCGCGGGGCTTCCGGTGAACGGTTCTTCCGTAAAGAGACGCGGGGCCCAATCCAGGAGCATACACGCTTTGGAGAGGGTCTTTTCCTTGTCTTTCATTTTCACCAGGACCCGCTTCGGCTCTATTACCGCCTTGCCCTCGAGGATGGTGTCATCGATGGTACATTGGATCTTGGCGCTGTGGCCTCCCGGTTCCTGCTTCCACTCTGCGCGGGCGTAAAGCAGTGAGAGGCAAGCCCGGCGGATGGCGGGTAAAAGGAACCTCTCTCTTTCTTCGGGAGGGACTTCCGGGAGTAATTCGGATATGTATTTGTCGGCCTTTCGAAGGACGGTTTCCCCCCCATCCTTCGAGTATTCCTCCAGGGAAAGGGGGAAGGAGTCAAAGGCCCAAAGGAGGTCGGTTAGGTTGTTGTTGTTCTCCATCTCGGTATTTCTGTCTTATGGGGAGATATACCAAAGGGAGAAAACAATCTTACACTTCCCTAGCGGCGTTCACGGGCTCGAAGTGGTTTTTCTTCTGCCATGCGACCAGCTCCCCCACATCGAAATAGATGTTCTTCCCGTTTGGCTTGTAGTAGGAGATGAGCTTCTTGTGCGTAAGCCCGCGCAGGCCGTCCAGCGTTAACCCTAAGAACTGCGCCGCTTCCTCCGCATTCAGCATGCGCCGGCATGCATCCGGGGACGAGACCGCCTGAAACTGTTTCTCCAGGCTGTCAAGGCGCTTCTCGATATGCGATATTTTTTCGTGTAATGTGGTTTTTGCCATACCCAGACCCTTGTTTATTCGATTATTATTGCTACCTTTGTATTAAATTTGAATTTCAATTTTATTTTAAAGTTGATTGCAAAGGTAGCAGTTTTATGGAAAATACCAAAAAAATAGTGAAGCTCGTGAACATGAAAGCCTTCCGGGCGATGAACGAGATCAGCCAGAAAGAGGTCGCAGAGTACCTTGAGACCTCGATTGCGTTCATCTCCGCGGTGGAGCGCGGCGCGGCGAAGCTCCCTGTGGAAAAACTCGTCCGCCTCCTGGAGAATGACAGGGACTGGGAGACCTCAGCGCTTATCGACCAGAAGGAGGGCGGCACGCGCATCCATAACGACCACCGATCGATCTCCCAGAACATCGAGGGCGAATTCAACGCCCCGGTGAACAACAATAACTACAACGGCTACTCGGAAGAGCAGTTCCGTTCAGAGCTTAAACACCAGACAGCGCTCATGGAACAGGAAATAGCAAGCCTTAAGGCGGAGAATGGCCGCCTTCGCCAGGAACTCGCGCACGAGAGGGCTCTCAACGACCGCCTTGTAGGCATCCTCGAGAAGGGTGAGTTCCGCAAGGGTGAAGAGGTCTGAAATGAATGGGAAGATTTGCAAAAGACAGTGGTTTTTCCTATATTAGCACCTCGGAAAGTTTTTATTATCAACTATAAACACTAAAAACACATTCATTATGGAAAAACTCGTTAAGGAAATCAAGGCTCAGGTAGCAGCTATCCTGGCCGACATCGACAAGATTGACAACAAGGCCGCAAAGGCCCGCGTACGCAAGGCCACCCTCGCACTCGAGAAGGTTGCCAAGGAATATCGCAAAGTCAGCGTGAAATAACTCAGTTGCGAAAAACAAAACAGGCTTTTTTATTCGGGGCCGCTCCGCAGCGAATGCGGGGCGGTTCCTTTTTACTGCAAACTATACCGGGAATTTGAGTATATTTGCGAAAAGCACCGCATAACCGAACAGCATAACGCCACCCATTGCATCCATGAACCGTCCCGGAATCCTGCTCTCCACTATCTTCAGCCTCCTGCTTTGCAGCTCGCTCAACGCCATCGAGAAGAAAGTGGTCATCGAAGAGGCCCCTTTCGTGCCCTGCACGATGTGCGATCTCGTTACGTTCAACCAGAGCCTCCTTTCCCGGCAGCTGTCCGGGGTGAAGCGAGGCGAAGTGGTGTCAGTCATCGCATGGGAGGCCGGCGGCCAGAACGTCCTTGTCGATCTGCGGGACGGCAGCCGCGGTTATATGCCCGCCTTCGCGTTCATACAGGGCGGCGTCACCATCAGCGTGCCGGATGGTGCCTACATGTGCTGCCCCCTATACGACCTCTCAAGGAACAGGGGGCCGATCCCCTACCACTCGTTCCTTCCCCGTGGCACGTACCGCATCTATGACGCGGGACACTGGTCAAGTGAGAAACGCCGCCTTCAATGCGGGTTTATGGAAGTGGTGTCCGTCTCCAACGGGCAGAAGTACTTCGTGAGCAACAGCGCCAAGAACGAGTCCTATGCTAAGATCGACTTCCGAGCGCACTGCGGGCAGGACCTGAAGGCCCTCCCGTACGAGCAACCGAAAGACAGTCCCCTCTTCGTGGAGAAGAAGGTCACCATACACGATTACGTTGGGCTGAAGGCCTCCGAGCTCGCCGACCTCCTCGGGGAGCCAGATGCCCGCATCTCGAAGTCGCGCTCCGGCAAGGGCAAGGAAGAGCTGTTCTACAGGAACGTGTGCTATCAGGACATGGGCGACAGGCTATACTACAACCGTGGTGTTGTGTTCTATGCAGATGACGGCGGCATAGTAGTGGGAGCCTCCCCAGATGCTTTCCTGGCCACGCTGAAGAAGGATACCAAGTGCGTCCCCCTCCCCGGGAAGGAGACCCTTGCGAACCCGAAGGCGGTGGAGGCGGCAAAGGCCGCCCCCGCGGCCAGCCAGATCGATCCGCTGGAGGCCTTTGAGGACTTCAACGCTAAGGTGTCCGGATGGTTCGGGGGTAGGTACTTAGAGAAGCTCCTCAAGCTTCTTCTCATCACCCTCGCCCTCTGCCTCATAGAGACCATAAAGATCCGTCTCAACATCAAGTTAGGCAGCAACAAGACCGTGCTCAGGACTGCGGCCATCTTCCCGGGAATCGTGATGCTTTACCTTGTACTGGTCACTACTGGGAACTCATCGCTGTTGAACATCCTGACCCTTCTGCTTGTCGCCGCGGTCATATACGGCACCGTGGGATGGAACAGTGACTTCGTGGAGAAGTTCCGCTGCGAAAAGTGCCACAGGATCGTACCGGAGAAAATCATTGCCGGCATAGACAAGGGTCACCCCTATGTACACCACACCTACACCAGGAAGCAGCTCGGGACACACTTCGACAAGGAGTTCGTGCCCATCGGGAACCGCTTCAATGAGGTGACTGAAACCAAGACCACGGACTTTGAGGACAGGAAGTACACCTACGTGATGGAGGATCAGACCGTTCATAAGAAGTGCCCCCATTGCGGCAACACGTGGTCCTACAAGAAAACCGTTACCCTTTCCTCTAAGATGGCCGTGACGGACAGGTTCTCTACATCCTCCTTCAGCACATACATTAAGGGACAGATCCAGAATCTCGACACCGGGGAGTGGGTCACTGTCTGGAAAACCGGGAAGAACCAGTATGCTGATGCAGACGGTAACATCTATGAACAGTACCGTGACGGTTATTTCCATCACGGGAACATAAAATACTGGTAGATCCTCAGGATTAATCCGGTGCCGCTCCGCAGCGAATGCGGGGCGGTTCCTTTTTACTGCAAACTATACCGGGAATTTGAGTATATTTGCGAAAAGCCGCATATAATTAACAGCAACACCGAGAACGTCCATGAGTAACAGTAGTCCTATCGACCTTGAAACCCTTCTCCTTGACCCCGCAGGATCTGTCGGTAAGCCCTTCCATTACGAATGTGAAATGAGGCTTCCGGATGATCCCGCAAGCAATGCCCTATCTGAGATGGCCTCGTTTTTAAATGGAGGCAAGCCTGATATTATCACAATGGACGGCACCGTTATTTACTGTGACGAGAACACTGCCATCGTGAAGGTCAAGCACCATTTCATGGAGTTCGATCCATATATGTTCTCATATGAAGAGACCGTTTCCCATTATCCGGGTTTTGCGGATCCTAACAAGAACCGATTCAGCCAGTATGCGTGGGTTTCCTTGGAGGACGGTTATTTCACAACTAATTACGATGACTTCCCGGAGCTGCTCGCGGATGAGACGGATGGAGAAAACGGGCTCCCTCCTGAATTGCAGCAGAATATCCTTGATGTATATGATGCTTTCAAGAAGGGAACTGTAGATATCTCGATACCCTTTGATGAGTTGATGGTCATTCGACCGGATGACGCACTTCAAAGCAGCATCAACAGGGTCTCACGATGGTTTGAAGAAACCGATTGCGGTATAATCACCGCATGGAGAGCCGATAATTCAAGGGCGGAGAACAATTCCAGGAACAATGCGCTCCTGAACGCACTTAGAGAAAAGCGCTATGGTGTTATCAAGGTCCGCGGATGCTATCTGGAGACAGGCCAGAGCGATCCCTCTAAAGAGAATAGCTTCGTTGTCCTGAGGCTTGATGTTGGTAGTAAGAGCGGTTTCTACGATTCCTTGTTTGAACTATCAAAGAAATACCAGCAGGATTGCTTCTTGTATAAAGAAGCCGGGGCAATGACCCCTGCATATCTGATTGGAACCAACGAGCAGTGGGGCATGGGCCGTAAGGAAAAGATTGGTTTAATAAGGATCAACGAAATGTCCGCTGAAGCCTACAGTGAGGTAGGCTCGGGAACAATTTCTTTCTCAAAGGGTATAAAAGAATAAGCAGATATGACGGAAGAAGAATTTGCACAGTATTGGAATGACCTACGGAGCGGCAAAATCAAAGGAGAGCCCCCAAAGTATCTTTACCACGGCACGGATGCCAAGATTGTCCGCCTGTCGGCAGAGGACCGGAAGGAGTATGTGGCGTTATGCCAGAAAGTCGCAGATGAGGCTTTTGCATTCATTGATGGGTTCGGAATAGAAAAAGCATCCAATGCCCTGAAAGACGGCGAATTGGAATCATGGGTAAAGGAAGCCCATGGCAATATGCAGGCCCAGACACAAGGACATGGGTGGTACCAGTACGGAGATTTTTACCTGGCGAAGCCTCTTCTCAATGCCTGCATCTATGCCATGCATGCCTTCGCCGGCGGAGAACTCGCCCGCAATGCGTACAGGCTGGCCAAGGGAGCCGAGGCTCTTGGCCACGATATTGCTGGTGCCAATACCATTATATCCTTCGCAGAGAAGAAAAAAGAACCCGTTGTGTTTGCCTTTCTCACGGAAAGGCTGAACCTGGACGCTATAAGGAATATTGGAGGCGGCCCTGTCAACTGGTTGGTGGACGGGCTCTTCAGGTATATGGATCCCGTGACCCTGGATCTTGAAAAGTATGGCATATTCCTTCCGGAGAATATGGAGGAACTTGATCCGTTCGGACCCGAACTCGCACAAGTATTTGATGGCGCACCGGTAATATAGAGTCTGGGGCATCAATCTGGAGCCCTAAATCCGGATATTCCAGGACACGCAGTTCAGCGCTCCCCCGCCGTACTTCCCGTTAGCCTTCACAACAGACAGGAACGGAACTGGAACCACCTCGCAGCCATAGATGGCGGCCAGTTGCTCCGCGGCTTTCTCGTCCACGTCCGGCTTCTCCACGGTTGGCATGAAGATCACGCCCCCCACCTGTAGGAAATTCAGGTAGGCCCAGTCGTTTATCCCGTGGTAGCCAGGGCCGTAGTCCAGCTCTTCGTACCCGATGCCTTTCTCCTTGAG
>JAEEGL016756714.1_pt1 | contig 17298 bp, 13 predicted proteins | sample 9134231 | NCBI WGS metagenome assembly JAEEGL01 (sample SAMN16246548, study PRJNA631951) | gut metagenome | biome: gut microbiome; feature: rumen; material: fiber-attached | host: Bos | place: Iran: Karaj | collected 2018-10
ACCTTAACCCGGCGCAAGCCGGATTTCACCGCAGAGCGATTTCACCCGACGAAGTCGGATTTCACACGGCGAAGCCGTATATCACTGCGACTCTGTCGCTTGCGGGGGATCCCCCCGCCCCCCTATATCCCCCGTACCCCCTTCCCCCCGCAATCCTTTCAGGGGGCGCCGATCCGTTTGAAAACGCCTAAACGAATGCCGGGCAAAATGAATACGCACGAAACGTAAGGGTCGGATCATTCGGCGCATCCGAATGATCGCGCGCGGTAAAGGGGGCGCCGCGCGCGAGATCGTCAAAAGAGCACGGCTCACAATTTGCGCGCAGCGCACGCGGCGGGCGTCCCCCCCCCACCGCCTCGCCGCGCAATTATGTTCGAGCAAAAGCCGATAAACATATTCACTATTCACTTTTACCTCTTACTTCGCGTCAGCCCGCCGCGCCCCAAAGGAAGTGTAACGACTTTGGGAGGGGTTAAGGGGGTTTGGGGGTTGTAGGGGTGGGCACCCCCAAGAGTTGCAACGCCGTACATAACTGCAACCCCGTCGCTTGCGGGGAACCCCCTCCCACCCCCCTTAATCCCCCGTACCCCCTTCCCCCCTCAATCCTTTCAGGGGGCGCCGCGCCCCAAAGAGAGTATAACGACTTTGGGAGGGAGTAGGGGGCTTGGGGGTCAGTAGGGTGGGACCGGGGTTCCCCGAAAACGAGCTTGTCGAGTTTTTGGTGTTCACGGTGGGCGACCCCCAAGAATTAACGGGGAGCAATAGTCTTTCGGCACGCGATCCGCACCCGTAGGGGTCGGCGCCCTCGACGACCCGTTAAACAATGTTTTTGCCGACCGTTCAAGCGGCAGGAGCAAGCCCCTGCCCTATGGTTCTTCGAATTATATTTGTTCTGACCGTTCGCCCGCATCCGGTACATATGCACGGCAAGCGCAAATTTTCCTTCGTGAAATTTTTCACGTTTTCGCCAAATTTCCTTTGCGTCTCTATTGATTTTTGCAAAAATGTCGTATATAATATAAATTGAAGTAATGGTAAAGGAAGAAACAGATCATGAAAAAAATCACAAAAGCCGTAATTCCCGCCGCGGGTCTCGGCACGCGAATGCTGCCGATATCGAGAACGGTGCCGAAAGAAATACTGCCGATAGTCGACAGACCTTCGATGGAATATCTTGTAAGAGAAGCCGTCGCCGCCGGGATCACCGACATACTCATAATAACCGGCAGAAACAAAGAAGCGATAGAAAACTACTTCGATTATTCGATTGAATATAAAGACAATCTCACGGCGAAAAACAAGACCGCGGCGCTTGCCGATATGGAAGAGGTCTGCAGACTTGCCAATATATATTTCCTGCGTCAGAAAGAGACGAAGGGGCTCGGTCACGCGATACTCTGCGCCGAGTCTTTCATCGGCGGCGAGCCGTTCGCTGTCCTCTACGGCGACGACGTCATGGTCGCGGATACTCCGGTGACCAAACAGCTGACCGACGCTTACGAAAAGTACGGCAAGGGCGTCGCCGGCGTCTGCGAAGTGAACAGAGCCGATCTCAAAAAATACTGCTCTCTCAAGGTCGAGCCGCTCGAAGACAGAGCGTATCTCACAACCGACATGATCGAGAAACCGCAGAGAGAAGAAGATATGTTTTCTAACCTTGCGATACTCGGCAGAGTCGTTTTGCCGCCCGAGATATTCGGCATCCTCAAAAAAACGCCGTTCGGCGCGGGCGGCGAGCTTCAGCTCACCGACGCGATGAAACAGCTCGCGCGCACCGAAGGCATGATCGCGTATAAATACGACGGCAAACGCTACGATATGGGCAGCAAGCTCGGATTTTTACAGGCCAATATCGAGCTTGCGGTAAAGCATAACGAGATAGGCGAAGATTTCGTTTCGTACCTGAAAGAGTTCGTAAAGACCTTATAATAAAAGAAAGCGGGAGAACAAAATGGACAGAGTCACAAAAACAAACTACTACCTCGACATCGCGCAGACCGTGCTTGAGAGAAGCACCTGCCTGCACAGCAAATTCGGCGCGATAATCGTCAAAAATGACACCATCGTTTCGACCGGCTACAACGGCGCGCCGAGAGGCAGAAAGAACTGCACCGACCTCGGCTTCTGTATGTGCGGCACGGGCGAAGAGGCGTCGAGCGATCTCTGCAGATCGGTACACGCCGAATGCAACGCCATTATCGCCGCCACGCGCGAGCAGATGCTCGATTCGACGATGTATCTCTGCGGCGCGGACGCGAAGACCGGGCAGATACTGCCCGACACGTGCAGCTGCCAGCTCTGCAAGAGGATGATAATCAACGCCGGCATCTCAAAGGTCATAGTCAGAAACTCGCCCACCTGCTTCGTCACTTACAACGTAAGAGACTGGATATTCAATGACGACAGCTTCTCCGGATCTATCTGATATAACGGTCGTTTTGCTTCGGCCGGAGCACGCGGAGGCGATCCACAAAATCGAGACGCTCTGCTTTTCCGCGCCGTGGAGCAAAGCGGAGATAGAGGCGCTGGCTGCCGACCCGAAGGCGGTCTGCTTTGCCGCGCTTTGCGGCGGCGAACCGATAGGCTACGCCGGGATGTACGCGATACTCGACGAGGGTATGATCAATAATATCGCGGTAGACCCGCAACACAGAAGGTCCGGAGTCGCCACCGCGCTGCTGCACTCGCTTTTCGCCTTCTGCGAAGCTCACGGCGTGCGCACTCTCGATCTCGAAGTCAGAGCATCGAACGAAGCCGCGAAAGCGCTGTACGAAAAAGAGGGCTTTATATCCGTCGGGGTCAGAAAAAACTATTACGACGACCCGCGCGAAGACGCCCTTTTATATAAGAAGGAAATAAAATGCTCTACCTTGCAATAGAATCATCGTGCGACGAGACCGCGGTCGCCGTCGTATCGTCGCCGCGGGGATCAGACGAATTCGAGATAAAGTCGAACGTTATCGCCTCGCAGGTCGACATACACGCCAAATTCGGCGGCGTCGTGCCGGAGATAGCCGGCAGGGCGCATATCGAGGCGATTTCGTCGCTCGTTTATAAAGCGATGTCGGACGCCGGCGTTACGGCTGACGATATCGACTGCGTCGCCGTGACGAGCGAACCGGGGCTCATCGGAGCTCTGCTCGTCGGCGTCAACTTCGCGAAAGGCTTCGCGTACGCGAACAAAAAGCCGCTCGTCGCCGTCAACCACATAAAAGGCCACGTCGCCGCTGATTATATAAACGGCGGCATAAAGACGCCGTTCGTCGCCTTCGTGGCGTCGGGCGGTCACACTTCGATAATCCGCGCTTCGTCATACACCGATTTCGAGACCGTCGGCAGAACGCTCGACGACGCGATAGGCGAGGCGTTCGACAAAACGGGGCGCAAGATGGGTCTGTCGTATCCGTGCGGCGCGGCGATGGACAAGCTCGCCGCGAAAGGCGACCCGAACGCATACAAAATGCCGCCGGCGCATATACGCGACGGCTCGTACAATTTCTCTCTGTCGGGACTGAAGACTTTTACGATCAATCTGATGAACACGGCGGAGATGAAAGGCGAAGAGATAAACTTCAACGACCTCTGCGCTTCACTGACGAAAAGCATATGCGATTCGGTGCAGCATCAGCTTCTGCGGTGTCTTAAGGACAACGGCATAAACACTCTTTTAGCCGCCGGCGGAGTGCTTGCGAACACTCATCTGCGAAAAACTTTGATAAAAATGTGCGATAAAAACGGTATAGATCTGCACATGCCGCCGCCGTCTCTGTGCGGCGACAACGGAGTGATGATAGCCGCCGCCGCAAAATACGAATTTGAAGCGGGCAGGATCGCCGGCATGAGCCTCGACGGTGCGCCTTCTTCGAAGGACGATTGGAAGAGATGCTGACTTTGTTCTGTCAATGGATTTAAAGAAAAAAATTCAATTTCGTTAAAAATCCACAAAATAACGCTGCCGATTTCGGCACAATTCACACAGCTTCATTATGTGAATATTTTGTGAACAGTTAGAGGGCAAAATTTTCAAATCCCCGTTTTTATGAATAAAAATTCATTTTGAAGCCGGGCTCCGCAGATGTGGAATTCTTTGGCTGAAAATATGAAAAAAACGCCATTTTTTACCGTAAAACAGCCTTAATACGCGGTTTTTTGCCGTAATAACGGATATATTCACACCGCCTTTGTGGATTTGTCTGTGGATTCTGTGGATTACTTTCAAAGCGATTTTGCTGGATATGAATGAATAAAAAGCTCTTTGCTGACGTCAAAACAGAGAAAAACGGTATATTTTGTCATATTTTAACATATTAACGAAAAATAGAGTCAATGTTAAAAATTATTAAATTTTACACACGGTGAATAAAATGAAAAACGAAATTTACGAACGCGCCGCGGAAGAGGCGGCAGAGAAATTCAAAGCGCTCATGATCGAGCAGCTCGAGCGCGCGGAGCGCATAAAACAGGATAAAGAGTTCAAAGACTACTCGAAGCTCGATAAGACCGTCATCGGCGTCTGCGGAGGCGACGGGATAGGTCCCGTGATAACGAAAGCGGCGGTCTCCGTGATCGAAAAACTGCTGAAAGACGACATAAAAAGCGGCAAAATCGAGATAAAAACGATAGACGGGCTGACTATAGAGAACAGAATAGCCGCCGGCAAGGCGATACCCGACGACGTGATGGAAGAGCTTTACAAATGCGACGTCATTTTAAAGGGTCCTACGACGACTCCGCACGAGGGAGACGGTCTGCCGAACATAGAGAGCGCGAACGTGATGATGAGAAAGAAGCTCGATCTGTTCGCCAACGTGCGCCCGGTCAAAGTGCCGGACCAGGGAATCGACTGGACGTTTTTCCGCGAGAATACCGAAGGCTCGTACGCCGTCGGCAGCAAGGGCGTCAACGTGTCGGACGAGCTCGGCGTCGACTTCTGCGTGACGACGACCGAGGGGACGGAGCGCATAGCGCGGCTCGCGTACGAATACGCGAGATCGAACGGCAAAGACCGCGTTTCGATAGTCACGAAAGCCAACGTCATAAAAACGACGGACGGCAAATTCCTCCGCATCTGCAAAAAGGTCGGCGAAGAGTACCCCGAGATCACGACCGACGAGTGGTTCATAGACATAATGACGGCCAAGCTCGTCGACGAAAAGCGCAGAAAAGACTTCCGCGTTTTCATCCTCCCGAACCTCTACGGCGACATAATAACCGACGAGGCGGCGGAATTCCAGGGCGGCGTCGGCACGGCGGGTTCCGCCAATATCGGCAAGCGTTACGCGATGTTCGAGGCGATACACGGTTCCGCGCCGAGGATGATCGCCGAAGGCAGAGGCGCATACGCCGACCCATGTTCGATGCTGCGCGCGGCGGCGATGCTGCTTTCGCATATCGGCAAGCAGGAAGAATCGGATAGACTTACACGCGCGCTCGACTATTGCATGTTCGAAGACAAAAAACTCAAGGTGACCGGCAGAGACACGGGCGCGACCTGCGAAGAGTTCACACGCTACGTGACGGAGCAGCTCTGATGAAAGAAGACAGAAAGGCCCCCGTATCGGAGGAATTCGACATAAACGACGTGCCGGCGCTCTCGGAGCTGCGGCCGAAAACCACGCCAAAGGTCGTGCCGGACGCGGTCATAAGGCGTCTGCCGCGCTATTTCAGATGTCTGCGCGACCTTTTCAACCGCGACATACTGCGCGTCAGCTCCGAAGAACTTTCGGAATATCTCGGGATAACGGCTTCTCAGCTGAGACAGGATATGAAATATCTCGACGCCGAAGGTCAGCGCGGCTACGGTTACAGCGTAAAAGCGCTCTATACGTCGATAAGCGGTCTGCTCGGCGTGGCGAAAAAGCACACCGCGGTGATGGTCGGTGCGGGCAATCTCGGATCCGCGATAGCGTCGAGCATGATGCTCGAACAACGCGGCGTCTGGCTCAAGGCGATATTCGACATAAAGCCGGAGCTTATCGGTACGGAGATCGCCGGAGCCGCGGTAAAAGACGCGGCGGCTCTCAAAGAATACTGCAAAAAAAACAAAACGGATATACTGATAATCTGCTGCGACCCCGGTTCCGCCGGGGCGGCGGCGGAGCTCGTATCGGGTACGGGAGTAAAGGGAGTATGGAACTTCTCGCCGTACGAACTTAACTCCGAGGCGACAGGCGCGCTGACCGAAAACGTCTGCACCGGCGATTCGCTGATGAATCTTATATATGAAATGAGCGGCAAAAAATGAAGATAAAGATAAAATATGTGGACAGGATCATCTCCGTTCCGGCGGAGAGCGTGATGGCGGCTCTGCCGTCGCTTCACGAAAACGAGCTGCGCGTGCTTCTGTACGTCTGCTCCGACCCGGAATTCCGCGCCGATACGGAAAGCGACAGGGCGAAAGCGATAAAAACGCTCGATATGCAGTGGGCGTCGATCGAAAAAGCGCTCTCGGCGTTATCGGCTCTCGGCGTCATCGAAACGCCCGATACGGCGGAGCTGCCGGACCTTGAAATAAAAGACAAAAAGACAAAGGCGAGCGTAAAAGCCGACCGCCCGGTCTATTCAAAGGACGAAACGTCCGATATAATCGGCAGAAACGAAGACCTCAAAAAACTGATCAACGAAGACATACCGGAGATCACCGGCAAAGCGGTCTCTTACGAGGAGTCGATGATAATCGTCTCGATGTACGACTATCTGCGCATGACTCCCTCGATGATAACGAAGATAATAGCGTACTGCTGTGAAAGAAATATGTATTCGATGCGTTTCGCGGAGCGTACGGCTTACAGCCTCTATGACGCCGACGTCACCGACGAAGCCGGGATCGACGCGTTTCTCGAGCACGAGAGCGTGATAAACAAGACGACCGCCGAGGTCAGAAAACTGTTCGGGCTCGGTCACCGCGCGCTGATCGCGAAAGAAAAACAGCTCATAAAGCTGTGGATCGATACTTACGGCTACGGCGGCGATATGATAGAGCTGGCGTACGAAACAACGATAAAAACGATAGGCGAACCCTCTCTCGACTATGCCGGCGGCATTCTCAAGCGCTGGCACGAAGCGGGTTACAGAACGCCCGCCGACGTTTCGGACGGCGACGCCGGCAGAGATAAACCTTCAAAGAAGAAAACCGGCAAAGGCAAGATCAAAAGCGAGAGCAGCAGCTTCGACGCCGACGAATTCATGGACGCGGCTCTTAAACGGAGCTATTCGGACAATAACGATTGAGGAGAAACTGAGATGGCATTTTACCGCCCCGACTACGTAAGGGTCAAAAACGCTTTCACGAGCAAAAAAGAAGAGGCGAAAGCGGCATCCGAAGAACGCCGCGCCGCACTCTCCGCCGAGATACCCGAGCTTGATTCGATCTGCAGGCAGCTTTCGGCGACCGGGCCGCGCATATTCGAGGCGGCTCTGCATCCCGAGGGAGATCTCGAGGGCAAGATCGCCGCGATAAGAAAAGAAAACGAGGCGCTTCTCGCGGAGCAGAAACGGATACTCGCCGAGCACGGCTACCCGGAGGACTGGTTCGACGTCAAATACGAATGCCCGATCTGTAACGACGAGGGAAACGTCGACGGCGTTATGTGCGTATGTATGAAAAAACAGCTCATCGAAGCCGGGTACGAGACGGCGGGTATCGCCGGTCTCGCCGCGACGCATAACTTCGAGACGTTCGATCTTTCGTATTACGATTACGACAGCGAGATCCGTTCGAAGATGAAATACGTTTTCGAACGCGTAAAAAATTACGCCGAGACGTTCAAAGTCGGCGCTTCTCCGTCGCTTCTCTTTTTAGGCGGCACGGGGCTCGGCAAGACTCATCTCTCGGTCGCCGCCGCAAAACGCGTGATCGAACTTCAGAATTACGTCGTCTACGGTACGGCGCAGAACATATTCGCCGATTTCGAGCACGAAAAATTCAACAAGCCTTATACCGACCAGTCGCCTTCACGTACCGACAAGTATTACGAATGCGATCTGCTCGTCATGGACGATCTCGGCACGGAACTGAAATCCCAGGCGGTGACGGCGTTTTTATACAATCTGCTCAACACGCGCCTCGGTGAGGGCAAACCCATGATAATAAGTACGAATCTGACTACCGCCGACGCCATCGTGGAACGCTACGACGAGCGCATCGGCTCCCGTCTGCTCGGCGAATTCCTGCCTTACAAATTCGCGGGTAAAGACGTGAGGATGCTGAAACTGAAAAAGAGATGAAAATAACTTTCCGTCACTATAACGAAAGCGACCCGATACCGCTTTCGTACGTATCGCAGATACCCGCCGTATCGGGCATAGTCTCCGCCGTTTACGACGTAAAGCCGGGCGGGGTATGGAGCCGGCAGAGCATCGCGAAGATAAAAGAAAACGCAAACGCTCACGGTCTTCAGTTTGAAGTCGTCGAGAGCGTGCCGGTGCACGAGGATATAAAGCTCGGCAAAAAAAGCCGGCTCGGATATATCGACGCATACTGCGAGAACATAAGAAGGCTCGCCGGAGCCGGCGTAAAAGTGATCTGCTACAATTTCATGCCGGTCTTCGACTGGCTCCGCTCGGATCTTTCTTACGAAAATCCCGACGGATCGAGGAGCCTGATATATAAGCAGGAGCAGATAGACCGGCTCGACCCGTCGAAAACGAAGCTTTCTCTTCCCGGCTGGGACGAGAGCTATTCCGACGGCGAGATAAAGGCGCTTCTTCACGAGTATGAAAATATCGGTCATAAAGAGCTGTTTGACAACCTGTCGTATTTTCTTCACGCCGTGATACCGGTATGCGAGCAGGTCGGGGTCAGAATGGCGATACACCCCGACGATCCGCCGCGCGACGTCTTCGGTCTGCCGCGGATAATCACGTGCGAGAGCTCGATCGACGCGATGCTGTCGGCGTATGACAGTGAGTGTAACGGACTGACGCTCTGCACTGGTTCTCTCGGCGCGGACAGAAAAAACGACGTGCCGTATCTGACCGAAAAATACGTAAAAATGAACAGGGCGCCGTTTATCCACGTCAGAAACATAAGACTCGAAAACGAATGCGATTTCTACGAGACCGCCCACCCGACCGAATGCGGCAGCCTCGATATCCGCCGCATAATGAAGATCCTTTACGATAACGGTTACGACGGCTATATCCGCCCCGATCACGGCAGAATGATCTGGGGCGAGACCGGCAAGCCCGGTTACGGCCTTTACGACCGCGCCCTCGGCGCCATGTACCTGTACGGGCTCTGGCAGGGCTTCGGCGCAAACTGAATCACGAACTTGCATATTTGACCTGACGGGAGCGGCTTCGCTCCCGTTTTAAAAAAGCGCGCGCGTCCGGCTTTTGCAGGCGCGCATATCGATTATTTATCGATATATCTCCTATCGGAGATTCGATATATTTCACTTTGTGAAATTCGATATATGCTCGCTCTGCTCGCATTCGAGATTTGCTTCGCAAATGACTATGCCCAACGAGCGAAAAATGCCGCAAACGCTCTTAATTCAACTCTCAATTCTCAATTTTTTCTCATTTTCCCCAACCTTTTTCCCCTCTCACGTGTCTATAAGGCGAGAAACAAAAAAGGAGGCAATATGTATAAAGCATACGACGACGAAACGCTCGTATACATGACGCTTGCCGGGCGGCAGGACGCTTACGGCGAGCTCGTTCTTCGCTGGCAGAGCGCGGCGCTTGCGGCGGCAAACTCTGTTCTGCGGTCGGTTTATTTATCCGAAGACGCGGTCCAGGACGCGTTCATCGCGGCGTGGATGAAGCTGAACACGCTCGCCGAACCGTCGAAATTCGGGCCGTGGGTATGCAAGGCGGCGAAAAACCGCGCCAAAAACATACTCCGCACGTACAGCGGCTGGATGGATATATCCGTATACGAGAACAAAGAAGACGACGGCGTGCCGTCGCCCGAAGAGTCGGTCATATCGGCCGACGAAAAAGAAGAGGTGCGGCGCGCGATAGAGTCGCTGCCGCAGAAGGTGCGGACGGTCATAACGCTGCACTATTTCGAGGGGCTGTCCGTCGCTGAGATAGCGGACAGGATGAGAATACCGGTCGGGACGGTCAAATGGCAGCTGTCCGACGGCAGAAAAAGATTGAGAGGAGAATTATCGGCAATGGATGAAAACTATAACGACACTTTATTACAGAAAGTCATGAAAAAAGTCGAAGAACTCAAACTGTGGTCTTCGAAAACGAGCAAAGAGGGGTTCGATGCCGCGTACAGGGACGTTTTGTCCGACGTTACCGACCTGCCGGAATCCGAGAAGAAATATCACGCTATGGCGGACGTGCTTCTGCGCGGCTTCTGGTGGCTGCCCGGCAAAAAGAACGACGAGATGCTCGCCCGCATAGCCGACGCCGCCGAAAAAGGTCATAACGACGAGGCGACCGCGTTCATCTGCTCAAAGGAGGACGCGAAGCTGTCGGGCGATGCGAAGATCGAATTCATACGCGACAAGCAGATACCGCGCCTTATCGGCAAAGGTCTGCCGATCGCGCTCGGCTCCGAATGGCTCGCGCTCGCGAGTGCGTATTTTAGCAGAAAAGAACGCGAAAAAGGTTACGACGCGCTCGACAAAGCGGAGTCGGTCATACCCGAGTGCGATATCCTTCACACGAAAGTCAAAGCCGTGCGCGAGGCGGAGCGGATATTTGACCTGAAATTCAAAGACAAAGACGAAAATAAGTTTATAATGAAGGCGGACGCGGCGGAAATACGGCTCGACCCGGACGGACCGGTGCTGTTCCGGTATGAAGAATACAACGAGGGCAGAGGCTACGGCTTCGTCCGCGACGCGTCGATTATCATCGGTTGTGCAAAGCGCGTCGACGGCGGATTTTACCGTAACGGCGCAAAACCCGGCGACACGTTCACGTTAAGTGAAGGCGGTCTGCTGTTCGTCTCGGACGGCGAGACCGTCATAACGCCCGCCGGTACGTTTGACGGGTGCGAGCTGTGGGAATCACGCCCGCAGAGCACGTATTACATGAGCGTGTACCGCACGTATTACAAACGCGGCGTCGGTATCGTAAAATACGAGGTCTGCACCTCGAACATAACCGAGACCGCCGTTCTGGCTTCTTACAAAACGGCGGGCGATCAGCTTCTGCCGCTCGAGCCCGGAAACGAGTGGGAATACGTGCGCGACGGCGGCGATTCGCTCGATATAATGATAAAACTTCGCGTCGAATATAACGACGGCAAAAAGGCGAATATGTCGGCCGTATCGTATATCGACCGCGTTTACTACGACGAAAATTCGTTTTCGGACATGGCGTCGGCTGTAAGATACGAATATTTCTCCTACTCCGACTCCAAACTTCACGACGTCAGCAAATACGCGGAAAGGCTGCTTATACTTGCAAAAACCGAAACGGAGAAGCTGCACGCGAAATACGCGAATTCGATATGGCAAAGGCTCAAAGAGTCTGACTGGACAAATCCCGACAGAAAATCCGACTGCATCTGGAATTTCTTTTCCTGCGGTCATATTTACGAAAAAAACGGCGAATTTCACCGCACGTACGAACCCGATTTCGGCTTTGAGTTAAAGGGTTGGGATACGGGCTGTACGCCGGTGATCTATAACGACGTATTCGGTATGCTTCAAAACAATTTCGAATGTGTTTTCTCCGATCAGTGGGTCCCGGGTTACGGCACGGAAAAAGAATTCATGATCTATGACACCGACGTAAAAGCGAGCCTGCGCTGTGAAGACGCGGGAACGGTAACGGTGAAAGCCGGAACGTTTGACGACTGCATAAGGATCCGTATCGAATCGGAAGGGATGGACGAAGGGCACGACTATATCTGCGGCAACAAGAATTTCATCTTCGCGCCGCGCGTCGGTCTGATCCGCACCGAGAATTACTACGCCGAAAAAACGAAATGCGCCGTTTACGAGCTTGTTTCGTATAAGGGCGAAGGAGAGGGATATTTTCCGTATAACGACGGCATGGTGATCCGCTTCGAACTGATAAATCCGCCCGCATTCTATATCTCGTCGTCGGAATTCAGCTTCATAAACGACAAATTCGGCAGGCTTATGATCTACGCCGACCGCGCCGGGATGAAAGAAAGACATCCCGCACCCGAATATCTCGGGACCGCCGACGAGCAGAAAGAGGAAGAACTCTGGGAAAAGAAAGAATACCTCGAATACTATACGCTCTGGGGAAAGAACAATCTTGAAATACTGCTTCATCAGCTCACGCACTATCCGTATAATCAGGGCGACGGCAGACTTTTTTCAAAGTTCGGCTTGTATAAAATGCGCCTGGTCGAAACGTTCTGCGGCGGCAAAGTGCTTCCCGCGTGGTACGGTTATTACGCGGAGGTCGCGTTCCGCACCGCGTGCGCGACGTTCAGTTTCGGAGCGTTCGATCTTGCAAAATCGCTCATGGAGACCGCGTTTGAATACTACGACAAAGGGAACGCGATACCCGACGGAGAACTGCTCGACGTCGGCGTGGCGGAGATCACCGCGAGCATGAAGGTCAAAAAGGGCTCCGCCACCCTGATCCTTCAAACGGGCGAGCCGACCGTCGCATCGGTCGACTGGATCTTCAAAGGTAACAAAGGCGATCTGATGTACAGAGGTCTGACCGCCCCGCGCGGCTGGGAATGGTTCGATCCGGTCAGAAACGAACCGTTCTTTGCCGAATACGTAAAAAGGTCGGAGAAGTATCTGAAATAAAGCAAAAACAGCCCGCCGGGGGCTGTTTTTCATATTGTTTAACGAGACGGGTCCAAACGGCGGAAGCCGCGGTTATATACGCTTCGCGCGTGAATCGCTTCCGTGAACCCCGAAAAACCGCAGGCACGTTTTCGGAAAACACGGACGGTCCCCGTTTCTCCGGACACGCGGCTTGAAACCCTTTATTATTCTCTCGGATCGAGCGGCCGTCGCCGTTTCCGCGTTTTATCATTCTGACAGATACCGCTCGAAGCGGTCCTTTCTTGTGTCTGTCGGGATCTTTGTCGGGTAGTTTCCGGTAAAGCACGCGTCGCAGAATCTGTTGCCGCAGGTCAGACCGCACAGCCTGTCCGCCGGCAGATATCCGAGCGAATCGGCGCCGAACGACGCAGCTGTCTCTTCGGGCGTCATTTTGCACGCTATAAGATCGTCCGACGAATCGATATCGGTGCCGTAATAGCACGGATAAAGAAACGGCGGCGCCGATACGCGCATATGTATCTCCGCGGCTCCGGCGTCGCGCAGTATCTTGACGAGCTGGCCGCCCGTGGTACCGCGCACTATCGAATCGTCGACCAGAACGACGCGCTTGCCGCGCACTTCGCTCTCTATCGCGGACAGTTTGATCCTGACCTGATCGTTTCTTTCGCCGGGAGATATGAACGTTCTGCCGATATACTTGTTCTTTATAAGTCCAATGCTGTACGGAATGCCCGATCTTTTGCTGAAACCTATCGCGGCGTCAAGTCCGGAATCCGGCACGCCGACGACCGCGTCCGCTTCGGCCGGGCAGCACTCGGCGAGTATCTCGCCGGCTCTCTTACGCGCTTCGTGTACAGAGACGCCGCCGATGACCGAGTCGGGGCGGGCGAAATAGATATATTCAAAAATACAGAACTTCTCCGGCGCTTTGCCGCAGCGGTCTCTTACGGATTCGACGCCGTCTTTTCTGAAAACGAGTATCTCGCCGGGATCGACGTCCCGTATGAATTCCGCTCCGACCGCGCGCAGAGCGCAGCTCTCCGACGCGACGACGTATACGCCGTCGGCGGTCTTGCCGTAGCAGAGCGGTCTGAATCCGTGCGGATCGCGCACGCAGATCAGTTTCTGCGCGCTCATCACGATAAGAGAAAACGCGCCTTCAAGCGAATCGACGGCGGCTTTTACCGCTTCTTCGATCGACGGGGCGCGCAGTCTTTCTCTCGTTATTATGTATGCGATCGTCTCGGTATCGCTCGTCGTGTGGAATATCGCGCCGGACATCTCAAGCTGCGAACGCAGTTCCGCGGCGTTCGACAGATTGCCGTTATGCGCTATCGCCATGCGGCCTTTCTGATGGTTCACCTCTATCGGCTGGCAGTTTCTTCTGCTCGCGGCGCCGGTGGTGCCGTAACGCGTGTGGCCGACCGCCGCGGTTGCGCGCGGAAACGACGAAAGCACGCTTTTCGTAAAGACCTCGGAAACGAGACCGATATCTTTATGCGACGTAAAAACTCCCTTGTCGCTGACGACCGCTCCGCAGCTTTCCTGCCCTCTGTGCTGGAGCGCGTAAAGCCCGTAATAAAGCATTCCGGCGGCGTCGAACGGTTCCGGCGAAAACAGACCGAGGACGCCGCATTCTTCTTTCGCGCTCATTTTGAGCCTTCCGCTCTCGCGCACGCCGCGCCGATAAAGCCGAGAAACAGCGGATGAGGCTTGTTCGGGCGCGATTTGAATTCCGGATGATACTGGACGCCGACGAAAAACGGACGGTCGGTAAGTTCGACGGTTTCAACGAGCTTTCCGTCGGGCGATATGCCGGACAACGTAAGTCCCGCCGCCTCGAACGCCTCGCGGTAGTCGTTATTGAACTCGTAGCGGTGGCGGTGGCGTTCACTTATCTCGCGTTTGCCGTAACAGCGTTCCATCGTCGTGCCTTCTTTTATCACGCACGGGTACGCGCCGAGACGGAGCGTGCCGCCCTTGTCGATATCGCTGCTCTGTCCGGGCATGAAATCTATGACTTTATGTCTGCACTGCTCGTCGAACTCGCCGGAATTCGCGTCCCCGATACCGAGAACGTGTCTTGCGTACTCTATTACCGCGATCTGCATGCCGAGGCAGATGCCGAAATACGGTATATCCTTCTCCCTCGCGTATTCGGCGGCGGTGATCATGCCCTCGATGCCGCGGCTGCCGAAGCCGCCCGGCACGATTATGCCGTCGAGGCCGCCGAGTATCTCTTCGCGGTTTTCTTTACACAGATTTTCGGAATCTATCCAGTGTATTTTTATATGCGAATTGTAGATATATCCCGCGTGGCGCAGAGCCTCCGCGACGGAAAGATACGCGTCGTGAAGCCCGACGTATTTGCCGACAAGGCCGATATGTACCGGCGCGCGCGGCGCTTTGATGCGGTCTACCATCGCACACCAGTCGGAAAGATCCGGTTCGGGCGCGTTTATGCCGAGCTCTCGGCAGACGACCGACGAGAAATTCGACCGTTCGAGCATCAGCGGCGCTTCGTAGAGTATCGGCAGAGTTATGTTTTCGATCACGCAGTCGGGTTTGACGTTGCAGAAAAGCGAGATCTTTTTGAAGATCGACTCTTCGAGCGGCTCGTCGCAGCGCAGAACTATGATGTTCGGGTTCACGCCCATACCCTGAAGCTCTTTGACCGAGTGCTGGGTCGGTTTCGTTTTATGCTCGTCCGAGCCGCGCAAAAACGGCACGAGCGTGACGTGGATGAACAGGCTGTTTTCGCGCCCGACCTCGAGCGATATCTGTCTGACCGCCTCGATGAACGGCTGGGATTCTATATCGCCTATCGTGCCGCCGATCTCGGTGATCACCACGTCGGCGCCCGAGTGACGCCCGACGCTGTAGACGAACTCTTTTATCTCGTTCGTGATATGCGGTATGACCTGTACGGTCGAGCCGAGATATTCGCCGCGCCGCTCTTTGTTTAACACGTTCCAGTAGACTTTGCCGGTCGTGAGGTTAGAGTATCTGTTAAGGTCTTCGTCGATGAAGCGTTCGTAATGGCCGAGGTCGAGGTCGGTCTCGGCGCCGTCTTCGGTCACGTAGACCTCGCCGTGCTGATACGGGCTCATCGTGCCCGGGTCGACGTTTATATAAGGGTCGAGCTTCTGCGCGGCGACCTTCAGCCCGCGCGCTTTGAGCAGGCGCCCGAGCGACGCCGCGGTTATGCCTTTGCCGAGTCCCGAAACGACTCCGCCCGTTACGAAAATATACTTTGTCATCGCATTTACCTCCGGCAGATGAGATCAAAAATCAAAAAAAGAGTCTCCGGGTACAGATCCCGAAGACGCCGTTGCCTTCATACACGGCGATTATACAACGAAAAACCGCTTTTGTCAAGCGGTTTTTGCAATTTTATTTTAAAAATCCTGCACGCGCGCGGCGTATCAGATCTTGCGCAGCTTTTTTCTGCACACGACCGCGAGACAAAGCGCTGCCACCCCCGCCGCCGCGGTGATATATACCGCGGAATCGGATGTGTTTGGATTTATCCAATCGTCGGGATAAAGCGTAACCTGATCCGGGTAAACTGATAGATACGCCCTGTCGTTCAGAGATACAAAACTTGTAAATTTCCACGTACCGTCGATCTGCATTAAAACAAGATCATCTTCCAGTACCGGAGGCTTGCTCCCATCGTAGAGGTCCCAGCCGTAGCTGTATTTAATATGAATACTATATTTGTTGGATCCGGTTGATGTATAATTGATTTCCAAAAAATGCGTGCCGCCCGGATCCCCATAATCACCTAAATCATATATCAATCCGTCCACCTCTCTGTAAACCGGATCGCCCGCCCGGTTTTTCAGCGAAAACATTTTTGATAAATAATAATCCGCCAATTCATCCGAAAAAACAGAGTAAACTATGTTTTTCAATTCGTCTAACGTCAAACATGAGCAGTCCATATAGCTATAATGATATTCATTATTTTCTATTATACTTTTATACTTTTCGTATTGTTCTTTCCATGTCGGAATACTTTTTACCCAGACACTGTCTCCGGTTTGAAGCAATTCACTTAATGGGTATACAGGACCGCAAAACGATGAAATAATTACTGCGGCACCGATATAGTTTTCAATTTCTTCATATGACAAGGCAGATGAATTTATACAGAGCAGACAACATATGGTTATTATCAGCAACAAAGCAATAGTCTTCTTTTTCATAATTAATTTCTCCTCAACTATTTTTCTTTGTTTTTATGATCACGAGCGGAATGCAGACCGCGGCGGCTGCGGCGAGCGCGGCGGGGATGATCCATACGAGCGGGGAAGTTTTGTTCTGCGGCTGCTCGGGCAGGTCGCCCGTCGCCGGTTCGGTCTCCGGCTCGGTCGCAGGTTCGGTGACCGCCTGCGTTTCGGTGTCGGCAGGTTCGGGCTCGGGATCGGGCGCGATCAGATTGCCGACGGTCAGGCGCAGCGAATAAAGCAGCTCCGCGTCGGGGTTATAATTGCCGAGCGAGGTCGTGATCTGTTTTATTATCAGCGTGCTCGAGCCTTCGCCGTATTTTTCGTCGAGCAGGTCGAAATAGTCGTAGTCTTCGATACCGTCGCGTATTGATTCG